>ENA-ORDP01000756-ORDP01000756.1-marine-sediment-metagenome-genome-assembly--contig:-NODE-756-length-19565-cov-2.978165_pt1 | contig 19565 bp, 17 predicted proteins | sample MGYA00248627_ERZ508539 | MGnify/ENA primary metagenome ERZ508539 (study PRJEB26208, sample SAMN05571518) | marine sediment metagenome | biome: deep sea; feature: Hydrothermal vent; material... | reverse complement strand
CGATACGGTGATGCATCTGGCCGCCGAATCGCACGTGGATCGGTCCATTGACGGTCCGGCGGAATTTATCCAGACAAATATTGTCGGCACTTTCGTTTTGCTGGAAGCCGCCCTGGCTCACTGGAAGGGTCTGGAAGAACAGGCTAAAGATGATTTTCGCTTCCACCATGTGTCGACCGATGAAGTCTATGGCTCCCTTGGTGCGACGGGACTATTCACGGAAGAAAGCCAGTATCAACCCAATTCGCCCTATTCGGCGAGCAAGGCATCATCGGACCATCTGGTCAGGGCCTGGCATGAAACATATGGGTTGCCGACGGTCGTGACCAACTGCACCAACAACTACGGTCCCTACCAGTTTCCGGAAAAGCTGATCCCGGTGGTGATATTGAAAATCCTCGCAGGCGAGGCGGTCCCGGTTTACGGCAAGGGCGAGAACGTGCGCGATTGGCTTTATGTGGAAGACCACGCCCAGGCCCTGTGGCGAGTCGCCGAGCAGGGCATCGTCGGCCAGACCTATTGCATCGGTGGCCATCACGAAGTTCAGAATATCGACATTGTAAAAGGCATCTGTGCCCTGATGGATGAATTGGCCCCTTCACATGATGGCAAGCCGCACGACGGGTTGATCACCTTTGTCGAGGACCGCCCCGGACATGATCTTCGTTATGCCATGGATATATCGAAAATTGATCGTGACCTGGGCTGGTCGCCCGACGAAACTTTCGAAAGTGGTCTGCGTCAGACCGTCCTGTGGTATTTGGAAAACCGGGATTGGTGGCAGAAAATTGTAGAGACCAAGCACCAGGGTCAGCGACTGGGCACCGGGCGCTGATCATGCGTATTTTGCTGTTTGGCGCCAACGGTCAGGTCGGCACGGAATTGCGGGCAATTGATTGGGGTGAAGACACGGAACTGGTCGCGCTCGGGCGGCAGCAGTCCGATTTGTTGGTTTCCGGCAACGCCGGTCGGGTGATCGACAAAGAACAGTCTGACCTGGTGATCAATGCATCCGCCTATACCGCGGTCGACAAGGCGGAAAGCGAGCCGGACCTGGCGTTGGCAATCAATGCGCGTGCTCCCGGCGAGATGGCCGATGCGTGCTCTAAACAAGGCATTCCGTTGATCCATATTTCAACGGACTATGTCTTCGACGGCAGCAAGCAAGGCCCTTACGTCGAAGATGACCCGGTCGTCCCGCTGGGGGCTTATGGGCGATCAAAAGAAACCGGAGAGCGGGCCGTCCGGGAGGCTCTCGGATCGCACATTATCCTTCGCACGTCCTGGGTGTTTTCGGCGCACGGTCAGAATTTTGTCAAAACCATGCTGCGCCTTGGGGCTGAACGTGACGAACTTGGCATTATTGATGACCAGCGCGGCTGCCCGACGGCGGCGGCCCATATCGCCCAGGTGATAGCGGCAATAACCCGACAAATACTGGAAGGAAAATGTATTCCCTGGGGCACTTACCATTATTGCGGCACCGGTGAGACCACATGGTTCGGCTTTGCCTGTGCAATCTTCGAGGCGGCGGGGTCATACATAGAGAGCCCGCCAAACGTAAAACCGATCTCCACGGACGACTTCCCCTTGCCGGCAAAGCGACCCGCTAATTCGGTGCTCGAGTGCCGCAAAATAGAGACCGCTTTCGGTCTTCGACTGCCAACCTGGAGAGATGGGCTGGCGAACGTTATCGATCAGCTTTATGGTAATCCGTGAAAAGTTAAAATTGGGGAGGGCATTACCAACATGAAGGGCATCATCCTCGCCGGAGGGTCCGGGACGCGATTGTTTCCAGTGACCATGGGTGTTAGCAAGCAACTGTTGCCGGTTTATGACAAGCCGATGATCTATTATCCTTTAAGTATTTTAATGCTGGCGGGGATCAATGACATCCTGATCATCACGACGCCGGAAGACCGGGATGCCTTTCGGCGTCTGCTTGGGGATGGTGCTCGGTGGGGGATTTCGTTGTCCTATGCCGTGCAGCCAAGCCCGGACGGGCTGGCCCAGGCGTTTATTATTGGCCGGGATTTCGTCGGCGATGATCCTGTGGCGCTGGCCTTGGGCGACAACCTGTTTTTTGGCCACGATATGACGGAGCTGCTGAACCGGGCGGTGACGAAAAAAAGTGGTGCATCTGTATTTGCATACTGGGTAAGCGATCCTGAACGGTACGGCGTTGTGGATTTCGACGGTGATGGAGTAGCGCTCAGTATCGAAGAGAAACCGGCTCGTCCCAAGTCAAACTGGGCCGTGACCGGTCTTTATTTTTACGACAATGGCGTGCTCGATATCGCCGCCGGTATTGACCCTTCCGAACGGGGTGAGTTGGAAATTACCACCGTCAACGAGATTTATCTGAAACGGGGCGATTTGCGGGTCGAAAAAATGGGGCGGGGGTTCGCCTGGCTTGATACAGGTACCCACGAGTCCTTGCTGGAAGCGGCTGAATTCGTTAAGACCATCGAAAAACGACAAGGGCTTAAAATCGCCTGTTTGGAAGAAATTGCATGGCGGCAAGGGTATATTGATCGGGCGATGCTGGATAAATCCATAGAGGTTTTGGGCAAATCAGCTTATGGGGACTATCTGAAGAGGCTTTGATGGCGGGCTTGTGCGATCAGTTTGTAAAAATGGCACTATTGCTCACATCTGGAATCTCTGGATTGATTGGCGTATATATGTTCAGTACATCACGTAGATTAAGGCGGTTTTAGATTTGATTTCACACCTACCGGCAATTGTCCGGGTAGTAATGATGAGGAATAAGATGTTGTTTGCTTTCATGGATCGTTTCCCAAATCGTAAGTTTGGATTTGTTGTCGCTTGCGTTGGCGTACTTTTTCTTGCTGGTTGCGATACGCCAGAGGAGAAAGTCCAGAATCACTATAACAGCGGGCAGGAACTTCTCGAGGAAGGCAATCTGGTCAAGGCGGGCCTGGAATTTCGCAACGCGTTGCAGATCAACGAAAAGTTTATTCCTGCGATCTTTGGCATGGCTCAGCTGGAAGAGCGCCAAGGAAATATTCAAAGAGCCCGCGGCCTGTATGGCAAAGTTATCGATCTGGATCCAAAGCACTACGAAGCCAGTATAAAATATGGCAAGTTTATGTTGGTGGCGGGGCAGCTTGATCGCGCACTTGAATTGAGTGACTTGGTGATGTCGCTGGACGGAACGAAAGCGGAAGCCCTGGCATTCCGCGCCGCCGTTCTCTTCAAACTGGAAGACCCTGCGGGAGCCATTTCAAATGCAAAAAAAGCGCTGGAGGTGGACCCGGCAAACGTCGAGGCGATCACCGTATTGGCCGCCGAGAGAATAGCGGCAAAGGACTTCAAGGGCGCCATTGGCTTTCTGAAGCAAGGACTTAAACTCAATGAAAAGGACATCACGCTAAATCTAATCAAGGTTCAAGCCCTGGGGTTTCTTAAAGACACCGACGAGGTGGAAGCCGTTATCAAGCGACTGATCAATTTCTATCCAGAGACCCGTGGATTTAAAACGGCGCTGGTCAGATTTTACCTCCGGCAAAAGCGTGTCGATGATGCGGAAAGCATTATTCGGTCCATCGCCGCGAGTGCGCCAAATGACCTCAGCGCCAATCTTGATGTCGTCCGCTTTGTCAGCACTTTGCGTGGCGTAAAGGCCGCCGAAGACGAATTGAAAGCACTTGTTGAGCGCGGTGGAGAAAACCTGTTCTCCTATCAGTTGACTCTTGCGAAGTTGCTTTTTGCTTCCGGAGAAAAGGAGGCTGCCAAGACAATTCTTCTCGATGTCATCGCCACGAGCGATACGGAAGAGAGCAGACTGGAGGCAAAAAACAGGCTGGCGGAATTGCTCATTGCGGACGGAAAACCAGAAGAAGCAAGAAAACTGGTTGCTGAAATTCTGGCACGGGATTCAAGAAATGCAGACGGACTGTTGATTCGCGCTTCTATTATGTTGGCAGACAAGAAAATTGATGACGCGATTACTGATCTTCGCACTGTATTGAAAGGGGAACCCGATTCAATCCGTGCCCTGATGATGTTGGGTGCCGCTCATGCGTTGAATGGGTCCGTTGAACTTGCCGATGATCGGATGACCGGGGCTTTCCAGGCGAGCAAATTTTCACCGCGCGTTGGCTTGGTTTACACCCGGTTTTTGATAAAAAATGGTGCCCTTGGGCGGGCGGAAGACGCCCTGATCAAGGTTTTGATCAGGGCTCCCCGGAACCTGGCGGCACTACGCGCCCTGGCGCAGGTGCGAATTTCAAGGCAAAACTGGATCGGAGCTCAGGAAGTTTCGGATATCCTGGCGGGCCTGGGAGATGACAAGAGTATAACAAACCAGATCAAGGCTATCGCCCTACAAGGTCAGGATAAGGCAACAGAAAGTATTGCAGCCTACGAGGATGCTCACGCGGCTAAACCGGACGCTTTGCGGCCTATGGTATCCCTTGTCAGGGCCTACGTTCGAAACGGCCAGCTCGAACGGGCAGAAAAGTTTGTTCAGGCCGTTCTTAAGTCTACGGATAAGAACGTGTATGCGAAAGTGATCATGGCACAACTTCAGGCGCTCGGTGGCAAATCGGAGCAGGCGGAAGCGACGTACAGGGAGGCCATTCGCGATAATCCGGAAGAATCCGTGGCCTACACGTCGCTGATAGCATATTTTCTAGGCCAGAATAAAACAGAAGACGCGAGCATGACGGTTTCATCGGGGCTGGAAAAAATCCCGGGGAATGTCCCGCTCAATTTATTGAAGGCCAATATTCTTGAACGAGGCGAGGACTACGAGGGCGCCGTCGCACAGTACGAGAAACTTTATCAGACAAACCCAAATTCTGAAGTCATCATTAACAATTTGGCGAGTATGCTTTCGGAATACAGTACCGATGATGCCGTTATTGCCCGGGCCCAAGATATGGCCAAACGATTCAGGAATTCCAGTGTGCCTTACTTCAAGGACACATTTGGGTGGATCCAGTACAGGATGGGCAATTTCGATGAGGCAACGTCTCTTCTCAAGGATGTCGTCGCAAAAGCACCAAATGATCCGCGCTTTCGGTATCACTTGGGAATGTCCTATCTGGCAAGTGAGCGTACCAGTTCGGCTATCCAGGAATTCGAGAAGGCGCTCGAACTATCCGAAAATCAACCCTTCGCCCAGGCGGCGAATGTGAAAAAAATACTTGCCGAATTGCGCACTTCCTCTCCGCCGTCACCTGACGCGCAGAACTAGCGTTACGAAAGACAGAGCCGTTTCAGGTTATTATTTTATTGAAGAACGTGTATAAGCGTGCGGGAACTTTTGGCACCGGCGGACAAACTGAATGTATGAAGCGTTTTATGGACTAACGGAAAAACCGTTTTCGATCCAGCCTGATCCAGACTATCTGTTTTGGGGGAGGGCCCATTCCATGGCGTTTGCCATGCTGGAATACGGAATTATGAACCGGGCCGGCTTCACAGTGATCACCGGTGAAATCGGTTGCGGTAAAACGACCCTGATCCGCCATCTCCTCAACAAACTTGATGATAACGTCACCGTCGGCCTGGTTTCCAATACCCAGGAAAACAATGGCGAACTCCTGCAATGGGTGTTGATGGCTTTCGGCCAACCTTTCGAAGATAAGGCACACGTTGCTCTTTACGATCAGTTGCACAAGTTCCTGATCGACGAGTATGGCAAGGGTCATCGGACCATCCTGATTATTGATGAAGCGCAGAATCTGGGGCCGAAATCCCTCGAGGAATTGCGAATGTTGTCCAATATCAACGCCGATAAGGACCAGCTTTTGCAACTGGTCCTGGTCGGGCAGCCTCAGCTCAAGGATTTGTTGCAGCGCCCGGAACTGGTTCAATTCGCCCAACGCATCGCATCTGATTTTCATTTGAGAACCCTTTCGAAGGAAGAAGTTGAAAATTACATTCATCATCGGATCAAGGTGGCAGGCTGTGACCGGCAGATATTTTCAAGTGCGGCCTGTGGCAAGGTTTCGGATGCCTGCCGGGGGATTCCGAGGCTGATCAACATCATTTGTGATACCGCGCTGGTCTATGGATTTTCCTCGAACGAGATGGAAATTCCGGAGAAAACTGTCGATGATGTTATCCGTGACAAATCGGAATACGGGATATTTTCGTTGAATGGCCCGGCAAGGGCTGCTGCTGCTTCAAAAACCCATGCCGGGCGAGAGGACCGGAAATTCGAAATCTCTGATGGCGTGGAAAGCCCAGCCTTGATTATCCGCGACAAGGAACTCGCCAAGTACATATTTTCGAAAGTCATCGACGGATCGAAATAAGCGCGTACTGGTGAGTTTGCCCGTCAAGCCAATTTTCGCCATTTTCAATTTCTACGACACGGCAATCTGACAGGGTCGGTTCGGGCAGATTCTGGCAAAATCCGCATAAAACCTGTCATGTTCGTCGATTATCGAACCATTCAAGCCGAAAAAATATTGGTAATACGCCAGGCTTTTCTATCTAGTGCGTTGTATTTGTTCACTTAAATTCGAAAATTCTTGATATAAAAAAATATGCAAAAAAAAGGGCACTTGTCAGGTAGCTGTCATGTTGCTGGAGTACATTCCATACATCAAAGCGTTTCATATTCCTGAAGTCAGGCGGAATGCGGCGATCTGGTAGATGGTTTCCGGTGGTTTCCGGTCAGATATCAGGAGCGGGTGTTTTTGAGGCGAGACTGTTTTTCACTCAAGGCATTCGAAATTGAACGGCGAGCCGGCAACGGCTTTGCTCAGTTCGGTAGATCAAGACCGTGTTGGCCAACGCGTTTAAGTTTTGAATGGCTGTGAGTATTTTGAGTAATTTTACAATGAGGGAGTATGGATATGTTTAATAAGATTCTTTCTACAGTAAGCATAGCGGCCGTTTCCGCTATGGTGCTGATTGGTGGTAGCGTGGTGGCGAATGCTGCGACATTCACACCCAAGGGCACCAAACTTCAAATGCAATCCCCCGATATCGCTCAACCCTATAATATTTCCATCCTTGGGGACGTTTATGGAGCCGTCGTTGACCTTGGTATGTCGGAACCTTTCGTGCATGAGTATACGTTTAATCTTGCGCAAGATGCCGTTGTTAAATGGCAGATTGATAATTCGGACGATATACCGTCTACTTTTGGCATCGCTAACCTGGTTGCATTTTGGGACGATGGGACCGGTACGATTTCAGCGGGTACCAGTACGTTCATGATTACAGACGGTGCTGGTAATTCCCTGTTCCCGAGTAATATTGGTATCAACGACTGGTATAAAACGGTGTTAACGGCTGGTTTGCATACCCTGACTTTCCTAGGGACTTCTTTGGAGGGCGGCTCGTACACCACTGAGGTGTCGTCTATTTCGGCAGTCCCCTTGCCGCCAGCAGCCCTGCTGTTCGGCACCGCCCTGTTCGGCATCGGCGCCCTGCGTCGCCGGAAAGACAAGAAAGCCGGTGTTGCCGCATAAGGCATGAGTTAAAAGGGACTTGAGCCTTCTTGTAACGAATTGTTAATGCAAGTAGACTCATAGTAACCCGATGTGAAATGAGGGGGCTTGTCCCCCTCATTTTTTATGTGGGCTCAGGAATTTTCATATGGAGTGGGAGAGCAATAATGATGAAGCAGTTTGTGTGGGTTTTCATTGCCGTGCTAATGGCTTTACCGGCCACTTCAAAAGCGGCGGAAGACGATGGCTACACTCTTAATCCAGGGGATCAATTGCAGATATCGGTGTGGCGTGAAGACACTCTCAACCAGGGCGTTGTTGTGCTTCCCGATGGCAATATTACCTTTCCTTTGGCGGGGCGCCTGAAAGTCGCCGGATTGAACAGTATTCAAGTTGAAAAATCGTTGGTTGAGAAACTTTCGAAATTTCTTACGGATCCGGTTGTGACGGTGCAAGTGGTTGCCGTCGGGGGTAACCGGATTTATGTTATTGGAAAAGTCAATCAACCGGGAACCTATGTGCTCGATGCCCCGACCAATATCACACAAGTGCTGAGTTTGGCCGGGGGACTGGACCGCTTTGCCGAAGAAGACGAGATCAAGATCCTGCGCGGGCACGGAGAATCGGCCGAGTACATCCCTTTTGATTACAATGATTTATTGTCCGGAAAGAATGGCGTCGGGGCGACACTTTTGCTACAAGCAGGGGATGTGGTCATCGTACCTTAAGGATGTTCCCTTGATGGGAGTTTCAAAACGAGTTTATCCAGATCACGCGAGCGGCTCCTTGCTAGAGTTGCGAGTGCTTTTTGTTGGCCTGCTTTTGGCGTCGGGACTGTCTTCGCCATCGGCGGTGGCCGGGCAATGGACGGCCAATTTCAGCACCTTAACGAGCGCCACATATAACGACAATCCAACCCTGGCGACAGATAACCAAAAAGGCCGGATGGACTTCACCGTTAATCGGGCGATTGATGGCGAATATGCGAAAGACCGGTACCGCATAGCCATCGTTGGGCAAGCCAACGTCGTCGCCTCCAAAGACGAAATCGTCAACAGTATTTTTGCTGCCGATCAGGTCCGCTACGACTTGAATATGGATGGAGAATATGATTTTGACACATCGGTCATTGCCGCCGCCTTCGGGATTGGCTTTGATACCGTGCAAAACACGGAGTTTGATGATACCGGAACCCTGACCAGTGATGTTACGAAAACAAACACGAGTTTTGGCCTGAGCTACAACAGGGAACTCAACGAACAATGGAGCCTGAACTTCTCGGATAATGTGGCCGTTGTCAGTTATTCCGGGGGTGGTTTTACCGGCTACTCAAACAATTCCGCCCTGGTCGGATTGAGCCATGCGTATAGCGAACGCCTGACGATAACACCGAGCATTGGTTTTTCCCGGTATCAGCCGGATTCGAACTTGTTGAAGGCGTCAAACACCCTTCGGTTACAAGTTGGCGGAGACTACCAGCTCTCTGAAAACGACAGCCTGGGGGGGGCAATAGGCGTGCTGCAAACCGACGGTAATCTGGGTTGGTCCGCATTGCTTAATTACGAACAGGAAGTTCTGGAAGGCCTGACTGCCAGTGCCTCGGTCAATCGGGATAACATCCCCAGCAGCAATGGTAACATTCGACAATCAACGGGTCTTGACGGCGGGGTAACCTATCAATTGACGGAAATAATGCGTGTTGGGATAAATGCCGCGTGGAGAATCAGTTCCCAGGTTGGCGCTACCGGGTCGGCCGATACCACCCAGTTGACGCTTTCACCGTCGGCGAACTGGACGCTCAGTGAGAAGTGGCGGGCCAGTTTTAGTGCACAAAACAGAAGCCAAAAAAAGCCAAACAGTGGCACGGCGACTTCCCGCAGTGTGACATTTGCGCTAGATTACAACCTGCCTTTAGAATAACCTTTCTGGGTACCCATGGAATCAGAATTTCATCTGGGCGAATATATCGCCATCCTCAAACGGCGCTATATATATTTGATACTGCCGTTTATCACTGTCCTTGGTGGCAGCATCGCCGTCGCCGTTTTGATGCCGCCGGTCTATCAGTCGGCCGGCACCATTCTAATCGAATCGGCCCAAATTTCCAACGACCTGGTTCAATCGAGCGTGACAAGCCTGGCAACGGAACGCATTCAGATTATCGAACAGCGGGTGATGACCCGTGCCAACCTGTTCCGAATTTCCGAAAAATTCAAAATTTTTGCAGAAGACGAAGAAGTTGATTCGACGACGAAGGCCGTCGTTAAAATGCGTAAAATGGCGGCGGTCCAGTTCATTAGTGCCGATGGCGGTAAAAAGCGGCGGGGAAGCGTTGCCATCGCCTTTAAAGTTTCTTTCGAACATCGTCGACCGGAAATTGCAACCCGTGTGGCCAATGAACTGGTGACACTGTTTCTCGACGAAAACGTCAAGTCACGAACGGCCAGGGCGTCGGAAACGACCGAGTTTCTGACCCAGGAAGCGGCCAAACTCGAAAAAAATCTGCAAGGCATCGAAGATAAAATCGCCAATTACAAGCAGGAAAATGCCTCTGCCTTGCCCGAGCACCTGGACCTACGATTGCAAATGCGGGATCGTTCAGAAACCGAATTCAAGGAACTCGACCGTGAGATCAAGGTATTGCTTGAAGAGAAACGGTTTCTTGATATTGAAGTCGCCGGCCTGAAAGCCGGTTATCGCACCCGGCAAACAATTTTTGAGGCACCGCCGCAGAACCCGGCGGAAACTAAACAATTGTCCGGTCGGCAAAATGAGCCAAGTGAACGAGACCAACTCGCGACCAGGCTGAAGGAATTGGAAGATCGTCTTTCCGAGGCGAGACAGCGATATGTGGACACCCATCCTGATGTCAAGCGCCTGATCGTCGCCGTTGTCGATGCAAAAGAAAAATTGCAGGCCATACCAGAGGAACCTGAACAACCGGTGGACCTGGAACAAACAAAAATTGCCGCATTGGAGCAGGCAAATAGCTCAATCACCAACCCGATCATGGCCACTGTTTTAGCCAAGATTGCCTCTGCCAATACCCGCATCCAATCCATGCAGGAACAGAAAAAGCAACTCAAAGGCAAGATCTCGGAAATAGAGTTCAATATCATTCAGACACCGCAAGTGGAACGCGCTATTAAGGTGCTCAACCGTGACTACAAAAATGCCGAAAGAAAGTACAACGAAATTCGAGCCAAACAGATGCAGTCGCAGCTGTCAAAAAGTCTTGAGGAAAACCGCAAGGCGGAACGTTTTGTGCTCCTTGAACCTCCCGTGTTGCCCGATGAACCAATCAGGCCTAATCGGCAAAAAATGCTGGCCCTTGGATTTGCATTGTCGTTAGCGGCTGGAGGAGGTGGCATTTTCCTGGTTGAGATGATCGATGGAAGCATTCGTGGCGCGGCAAGCCTGGAGGCGGTAACAAAACTGCAACCCTTGGCATCGATCCCTTATATCGTCACGACGAGGGAAGCGCGCCGTCGTAAACGTGCCAAGGTGATATTTGTATTTGTCTTCATTGGAATTCTGATCGCCGCACTGGCAGCGGTACACTTCTACTACATGCCGCTGGATATCCTGTTTTACAAGGTTTTGGCCCGTTTCTAGGACGATAGTCAAATGACCAAAAGTTAGGAGAGCATGTGGAGAGAATTAAGGAAGCCATAGAAAAAGCCAAAGCCATCCGCCGACAGGATCAAGCGGGGCATTCCAAGGTTCCCGATGCGGAAATGGCTGTCGTGGGTGATGTTGAAAAAATCACCTATCGGCAGACTTCGGTCGTGCAGCTTGATCCGTTACATTTGGAAGAAAACCGAATTATTTCGTTTTCGAAAAATGATCCCAGGAGCATGAGCTTCGACATTTTGCGAACTCAGGTTCTGCGAAAGATGCAGGAAAATAGCTGGCGGACTTTGGCTATCACATCGCCGACGGCAGAATGTGGCAAAACGGTCGTCAGTATCAATTTGGCGCTCAGTATTGCTCAGCAGACCGAACAGACTGTCTTGCTCGTCGATTTTGATCTGAGAAAACCGAGGGTAGCTCAATATCTTGGTCTGCCACCGGGGCTATCCCTGGTCGATTATCTTGAGGAAAATGCGGAACTGGCCGAAGTGTTTGTAAACCCCGGCGTTCCCAGGTTGACCCTGTTGCCGAACGGATCTCCGATCGAGAATGCATCGGAAACTCTGACCACAGCCAGAATGAAGGCACTCGTTTCTGATATACGAGATCGCTACGATTCGCGCTTGATTATGTTTGATCTGCCGCCGGTGCTAGCCACAGATGACGCGATGGCTTTTCTACCCCAAGTGGATTGTGCCCTGATGGTGGTCGCTAATGGCGCTTCGACCACATCAGACGTCAAAGAAGCATCAAGGCTATTGCAGCAGACGAATCTTCTGGGTGTTCTGCTGAATAAATCGGAAGAGGAAAAACGGGCGTACTACTGAGCGAAAGAAGAGCGGTGTAGATCAACCAAACTTGAGGAGATACAGGACTCTCACAATGAACATGACGGATAGAACATTTTGGAACAAACAAGGCATTCTGCTGATCGCTTTGGTTCTACTCACAGTTTCATATTTTCCTGATGGTATGGTTCTTTGGGACCAATGGTCGGCTAGCCAAGAATTCAATCATGGCCCGCTTATGCTTGCAGTGGCCTTGTATCTATTGTGGAAGCGGAGGGCCTTATTCCTGGCAGGAGGGTCATCGCATTCCTGGTTCGGCCTGATTTTGATTATCGGGGCCGGCCTGCTTTCCCTGGGATCTTTAAAAGCGGCAATCGTCTTGCCACGCCATTACGCATTTCTCGTACTGATTTATGGATTGTTCCTCTTTGCCGGTGGTCGGCGTTATGGCAGTTTCGTGTTGCCGTCGCTAGTTTTATTGCTGTTCGTTATACCTCCTCCGGGTGCCGTAAGCGCAGATCTAACATGGGGATTGCAGCTTTTTTCTTCTGATCTGAGCGTCGCGTTACTTCGCGCCTTCGGGGTGACGGTATTTCAGGATGGCAATGTTATCGATCTCGGGATTATCAAGCTTGAGGTTGCCGAGGCTTGCGCGGGCCTCCGGTATTTGTATCCGATGATGGGCCTTGGTGTCATGATCGGGATGCTATTCGACATTTCCTGGGTAAAACGGGTTGTTTTCCTGTTGATTGCGGCGTTGATCGCCATTCTTATGAACAGCGTCCGAATATTTCTCACCGGCATCGTCGCGGACATGACCGATCTTGGTGTGTCACAAGGGTTCTTTCATTTGTTCGAGGGCTGGGTCTTTTTTATTGTTACTTTCATTCTCACCTTGTTCCTGTGTCGGCTGGTTTTAAAAAAGCAGGAATGGAATAGCCTGGGTCGAGGCTATTTTACGGTCGAGAATATCGACACCTCATCTTCCTCATCTTTATCTGCGGCAGCGCCGAAAATCGGATACCCTACCATCACGGCGTTGGTTTTGATCCTCCTGATTGTTCCGGGGGCTTTGTTTGCCAGAACCGGAGATGTTTTTGTTCCGGAACGGTCTTCGTTTATCTCGTTTCCACTGAATCTAGACGGGCGGGTTGGAACCAGGCAAAAGCTGAGCCAAACCGAAATTGAAGTCCTGCGAATGACGGATTATTTCCTGGGTGGCTATAAAGCGCCGAATCCTTATTCATCGGATATTTTGAAGCCCAGTCCAAAGGCCAGGCACCGCATTCTCCGAGGGTCTGTATCCCCGGGGGTGGGTGGGAAATAACTTCGTTGGAGACGATCAGTCTTAAGTTCAAAGGGGTCGATTTCCCCGTCAATAGGGTGATTATCGCCAAGGGGAAAATCAAACAGCTTGTCTACTATTGGTTCCAGCAAAGCGGTCAAACCTATGCCAGTTCTTATAAAGCCAAACTCAATACGCTTTGGCGCGGTATCGTGTCATCCCGTACCGATGGATCGTTGGTGCGACTAGTCATGCCGATTGGCATTGGCAATTCAGAAGAAGACGCTGATAAACAGCTAACCAAATTCGCTGATGACACGATGGAGGTTTTGCCTAAGTATGTGCCGAATTGATCTATTTCCGGGCAAACACAGCAAATTGTTCTTGCGTTGAAATCATTATTATCTGGGATCAAATGACAACACTTTGAGACGATCTCGAGATTTATCTATGAAAACGGCACGGCAGACATCGTGAAAACACTTTCAGTCGTCATCATAAACTACCGCACTGCGGAATTGACGATCGATGCCCTTCGGTCGCTGTGCCCCGACATGGAAAACCGCAACGACAGGTGCGCCGTTGTCGTTGACAATTGTTCCGCTGATGGTTCGCCAGAATTGATCCAAATTGCAATCGATGAGAACGGTTGGCAGCCTTGGGCGCGCATCGAATTATCGCCGGTCAACGGCGGGTTCTCGGCGGGTAACAATCTGGGAATGGCCACGCAACAGGCCGAATTCTACTTGCTGCTGAACAGTGATGCGCGCGTATTGCCGGGGACTATTGAATGCCTACTGACCGAAATGCATCGAGATTCTGAAATCGGACTCATCGGCCCCAGACTACAATGGGAAAACGGCGACCCACAGGTCAGTTGTTTTCGTAACCGAACGCCGCTGAGTGAATTTTTGTCTGCCTCGGGCACTGGATTTATTGATCGATTGTTCAAACACTCGGTCATCGCCGTCGGGTTGCCTGAAACAAGATCGCTTGCCGATTGGGTCAGTTTTGCCTGTGTCATGATCAGAGGCGATGCATTCAGGCATGTGGGGAAAATGGATGAAGGGTATTTTCTCTATTTCGAAGACATCGACTATTGCCGAAGAGCCTACCAGGCAGGATGGAAAGTGGCGTATCAGCCTGAAGCTGGCGCTACCCACCTTCGGGGCGGCACGGCGTCGTTGAAACAGGATGCGGCTGCTCGTCGGCGATTGCCTCGATACATATATGAATCCCGCTCCAGGTATTTCGCCAAATTCAATGGTGGAATATTCGGTGTGCTGTCGGCCAATGTGATGTGGATGTTGGGTCGCCTGATTTCGTTTCTGCGCGAAACCCTCGGCGGGAAAACGCCACATACCAGCGACAGACAACTTCTCGACAACTGGATCAACTGGAGCCGCCCCATGCGCAATTCATCCTATATGCCCTGGGCGGCAAAAAAGTGAAAACAGGACCGGATTTCATCATTATTGGCGCCATGAAGAGTGCCACCAGTACGCTTCATGTGCAATTGGCGGCGCAGCCGGGACTCTTCATGACGGAACCCAAAGAGCCTAATTTTTTTAGCGACGACGACGTATGGAACAAGGGCCTGCAATGGTATGAAGGTTTGTATGCCGAGGCCGGAAACGAAGACCTTTGCGGCGAATCAAGCACCCATTACAGCAAGTCGCCGACCTATCCGAATACGGTTCAAAGGATTGCCGATCATGTTGGTGAGGCGACCAGATTTATCTACGTTATGCGCCACCCGATAGACAGGCTCATTTCACACTATGTTCACGCCTGGAGCGAAGGCGTTATATCCGTTGACATAGATACGGCGCTTGAAAAGCACCCGGAATTAATTTCTTACAGCAGATATTACAATCAACTAACGCCCTACATCGAAACATTTGGCGAGGATCGTATTTTGCCGGTATTCTTTGACCGTCTCACGCACCGACCACAGGAAGAGCTGGAACGTATTTGCTCATTCATCGGCTATGACGGCGCACCAAAGTGGAATGAAGAAGCAACAGAGCAAAATGTATCGAGCCAAAGAATGCGCTCAACATGGTTGTTGGAATTTCTAAGAAAAATTCCTGGATCGCAAGCCTTTCGCCGCCAACTGTTACCGACACCCGTGCGTGAAAAAATCAAGGGCCACTGGAAAATTAAGAAACAGCCGACCCTTTCAAAGGAAAATTTCTCTCGCCTGACCGAAGTTTTCGACAACGACCTGGTTAAACTGGGAGACAAACTAGGATTAAAGATCGACTGCGATAATTTCAAACAGGTCAGCCGCGACAGCCCCTTTTCCTGGCAGTTGAAATGATGCAACAAGAGAACACAAATCAGTTGGCAGACTGGGCCGAAGCCATTGGCGTGGTGGTTATCGGGCGAAACGAAGGCGAGAGATTGCGGCGCTGCCTTAACTCCCTTCTTGGCTCTGTAAAATGTCTGGTCTATGTGGATTCCGGATCAACGGATGACAGCGTCGAAATGGCCAGGAGCCTTGGTTCCGATGTGGTTGATCTGGATATTTCGAAACCATTTACGGCGGCGCGGGCGCGCAACATGGGGTTTGAAAGGCTGCACCAAATCAACCCAGACCTGTCCTATGTGCAATTTGTCGATGGCGATTGTGAAGTCGTCGCTGGGTGGATCGAGACGGCGGTTAAATTTCTGAATGAAAATGATGTCTATGCCGTTACCTGTGGCCGCCGGCGGGAACGCTATCCGGAACGGACAATCTACAACCGGCTTTGTGATATGGAATGGGATTCGCCGGTTGGCGATGTGGCGTCTTGCGGCGGGGATACGATTATCAGGGTCCAGGCTTTCGATGAAGTCGGTGGCTACAACCCAGTGATGATCGCCGGCGAAGAGCCGGAGATGTGTTACCGTTTGCGCCAGAAGGGCTGGAAAATATGCCGCCTGGATCACGAAATGACACTGCATGATGCTGATATGAACAGGATATCCCAATGGTGGAACCGGACGGTCAGAAGCGGTCATGCCTATGCCCAGGGCCAGGCCCGCCATGGCCATTTGTTCAGCGGGTATTACACCAGAAATGTCTGGTCGGTTGTTATTTGGGGTCTGATTATTCCCGTCGCCGGAATCGCTCCCGCATACTGGACTCAGGGACTAAGTCTTTTGGTGTTGCCAGGCTACGGCATTCTTTGGTGGCGTGTTCACAGACACCGGATTAAAAGAGGAGACAGTGCCGAAGATGCAATGCTGTTTACAAATTTTATCGTCGCCGGAAAATTTCCCCAGGTGTCGGGTGTTTTGAAATACTGGAAAAATCGCCTGTTGGGCCGAGTGCCTAAAATAATTGAATACAAATGACCTTATCGGTCGGTTGAAGTGGATCGGAAAACGCCAGATTTCACATCGTCTTCGGCCTGGCGCAGAGAGTCCAGGTTACCAATATCCCGGTGGTAACCGTCAAAGATGTATCCCTTCATGCGGCCAATAAATTTTGGCAGAACGTCGAACGCCAAATCAAAACCACCCATTTCAACGATTTCCCGATAGGCATCGGCACTAAGTGCATACAGCCCGGCATTGGCTAGGTCACTTTTTGGGTGTTCGGGTTTTTCGACAAAATTGATAATCGTGTTGTTTGTATCCAATTCGGCGATCCCGCAGGCTGACGGGTTGGTTGCGTGGAACAGCAACATTGTCAACGGAGCCTGTTGGGCGCGGTGATAAGCCAGAAAATCGGCGAGATCGACATCGCTCAGATTATCGCTGTAGATAATCAAGACGTCCGTCGCACCATCGGCCAGGTCGCTATTGTTGCTGACGGTTCCGGCCGACCCCAATAGGGTTGGCTCGGGAGAATCATCCAGTTTCAATCCGCCCTTACTGTTGATGTCGGCAATTTCTTGTCGAACCAATGGGGCCAGGTGATGGGTATTAATTCGGGCGTAATCGACACCGGCTCTGGTCAGATTGTCGATCCAGTAATCAAGCAGAGTCTTGCCGCCAATGGGCACGAGACATTTTGGCACGGTCAGGGTCAGGGGCTGGAGGCGCGTTCCCAGGCCACCTGCCAGGAGCAATGCATGGGTGCGCCCCGCAGCTTTATTCGACGTAATAGCCATTGTGATGACTTTTATGCCACTGCCACGCGGTCCCTATGATCGCGTCGATGGTGTCGTATTTGGGGGCCCAGTCCAGCGTTGCGCGCATATAGTCACCATTGGCAACCAGTAACGGCGCATCGCCAGGGCGGCGAGGCGTCAATTCGTATGGAATTTCCATGCCGGTGACCCGGCGGCAGGCTTCGATAATTTCCAGGACCGATTGGCCATCGCCAGTGCCGACGTTGAAGATTTCCCGGGTTTTGGGCGTCATTCGTTCCAGCGCGATCTGGTGGGCCGATGCCAGATCATTGACATGAATATAATCCCGAACACAGGTGCCATCCGGGGTGTCATAATCATTCCCGAAAACATAAAGCTTGTCGCGCTGGCCCAGGCAAAATTGCAGGACGACGGGGATTAGATGAAATTCCGGGTCGTGAGCCTCACCAAAAGTTCCTTCCGGATCGGCCCCGGCGGCATTGAAGTAGCGCAGCAGAGTGTAGCCAAGTTCGTGGGCTTCGGCGAAATCCTTGATCATCCATTCGACGGTCAACTTCGAGCGGGCATAGGGGCTGCATGGTTCCTGTGGCGTGTCTTCGGCCATCGGCTCTTTCTGGCTTTCGCCATAGGTGGCGCATGTGCTGGAAAACAAAATCCGCTTTACACCGGCTTCCAACATGGCGTTGAGCAGGCTTAGAGTGCCGCCAATATTGTTACCGTAATGGTATTCCGGAATGGTCACAGACTCGCCCACATCGGTGGCGGCGGCGAAATGCATGACACCGTCTATGTCATATTTCCGCATGGTTTCGACCAGCAACGCCGTATCGGCGATATCGCCTTTAACCAAGGGATGGCCATCGACGGCGGGTTCATGACCCTTGCGAAGATCATCGAAGGCAACGACCTTGTGGCCGTTGCCGGCAAGATAGCGCAGGCAGGTACTGCCAACGTATCCGGCGCCGCCGGTAATCAGGATATTCATGCATAGCCTCCGTCTCTGATAAGGACCTGGTGTTCGCTGATAAAGACAATACGACTGCCCCGGCGATCAACTTTGAATTCAATTTCGCGTGGCTGCCCAAGGGCTTCGCGAATGGCTTGATGGCTGTCTTCCGGGGCTAACACCAAAAGGAATCCTCCGCCCCCGGCACCCAGCAGTTTGCCGCCCATAGCCCCGGCCTTGCGGGCTGCCGTATACCAATCATCGACACTTTCGTTGGTGATGCCAAAGCCGAGGGATCGTTTGAGCTGCCACCCTTGATGGAGCAATCGGCCAAATTCTTCAAGATCACCGGCACCGGCAAGAGGATGGCGCATTTCACCGGCCAGATCGCGCATTTGCCGCAGCACACTCATTTTATCAGCCGTTCCGTCGGTCTGTTTTTGCAAGATGGTGTCGGCATTGCGTTGTTGCTGGGTGTAAAAAATGAGTGTCTGTGCTTCCAGTTGATCCAGAGTTTCGGGGCGGCAGGGCAGCGGTTCCACATCGACCGTGCCCGACGGATTGAAACGAATATAATTCAGCCCGCCGAAGGCGGCGGCGTATTGGTCCTGCTTGCCGATGGGATGGCCCAGGACGTTGATTTCAATATTGCAGGCTTCTTCGGCGATCCGTTCGGCGGTGACGATATCACCGCGAAATGCGTACAACGCATGCAGCACGCCAGTGGTCAGGCTGCTTGATGACCCCATGCCGGTACCACCGGGAACGTCGCCGACAGTGGTGATTTCGATATGCCGGGACAGGCCAGTCAATCGCAGGGCCTCGCGCACCAGTTCATGCTTGATCGGCTCAATGCCATCGGTGATTTCGGTTTGGGTGTAGGATACCCGGACAGTTTCATCGAAGCGGGGGCTGACCGTGACATACATATGCAGGTTGACCGCGGCCGACAATACGGCCCCGTATTCGTGTTCGTAAAATGCTTTCAGATCGGTTCCGCCACCGGCGAAGCTGACGCGGTAAGGGGTCTGAGTAATTACCATGACACAATAATGACTCCGGTTAAGAAGGCGAACCTGAACGGGATCGATATTCCTTGAACAACGGTTCCAGGCAGGTTTCGAGATTAAAGCGGGATTGAAGCAATTCAAGACCCGTGCCTACAAAAGACAACATCTTGTCTTCGTTTTCCATCGCAAATTGCAGGGCATCGGCCAGGGCCGCAACGTTTTCAGGCTCGACCAGTAATCCGGTTTCGCCGTCGATGACAAGATCAGGGATACCGACCAGCCGGGTTGATATGACCGGCTGGCCACAGGCCATTGCTTCCATTAACAATTGCGGCAGGCCATCGACATCGTTGTCCTTGGACCACACGCAGGGTAGACAAAA
>ENA-ORDP01000755-ORDP01000755.1-marine-sediment-metagenome-genome-assembly--contig:-NODE-755-length-19572-cov-7.608803_pt1 | contig 19572 bp, 21 predicted proteins | sample MGYA00248627_ERZ508539 | MGnify/ENA primary metagenome ERZ508539 (study PRJEB26208, sample SAMN05571518) | marine sediment metagenome | biome: deep sea; feature: Hydrothermal vent; material... | reverse complement strand
ACACGGCGTGCAGATGCTGACCCTCGGCCAGTATCTGCAACCGAGCGTCCACCACTTGCCGATCGCGCGCTTCGTACCGCCGGAGGAATTCGAGCGCCTCGGCGCCGTGGCGCGGCGCATGGGATTCCGCCACGTGGCGAGCGCTCCCATGGTGCGCTCCTCCTACCACGCCGATCGTCAGGCCCGCGAGGTCCTCGCCGGCGATTGACGCCATCCCTGTAGGGCGGGCCTCGGCCCGCCGGCGTCGTCGGGTCATTTCGCGGCGTTGGGTGGTGGCGCGAAATGTCGTCGGCCGGGCGAGCCCGGCCCTACGGGCACCGCAATCCCCGGATTTCGGCCTGCGGCCTTGTCTTGTATATCGATATACGATATATTTTTTCAATGCTACGGGGCATAGCGGACAAAGCGACCCAGGATATCTACGACGGGGTCAACAGCCGATATGCTCGAAAACTGCCTCGTGAGTTGCATGGCAAGGCTAAACGCCTGCTTGACCAGATCAACGCGGCGCCAGCGTTGGGTTTTCTGCATATCCCGCCCAGCAATCGGCTGGAAAAGCTGCGCGGCGACTTGGCCGGTTACTGGAGCCTTCGTATCAACGAGCAGTGGCGCCTCATCTTCCGTTGGGAAGGAAACGATGCGCTGGATGTCGAGATCATGGATTACCACAGGTGAGACGAGATGCTACCGAAGAAACGCCCCCCGACCCATCCCGGTGAGATGCTGCTCAAGGAGTTCCTGGAGCCGCTCGGCGTGACTCAGAAGGCATTTGCCGAGCATTTGGGCTGGACCTATGCCCGGCTGAACGAAATCGCCAACGGCCGGCGCAATATCAGTGCGGATTCGGCCCTGGCCTTGGGCGAGGCGCTCAAGACCGGGCCGGAGTTCTGGCTCAATCTACAGCGGGACTGGGATCTCTGGCACGCCGTGAATTCCCACCGCACGGTGCCGCCGCTGAGGAAAGCCGGTTAACGCCTCACATCACCGGCGGAAAAAGGCAGAGCGACGAAGAAGCGGCGCCTTTTGCCGTCCGAGTGCATGTGATTGTTGGCCTGCGGTTGATCATGACTGCATATATGCTATCATAATACCATGACTGATACAGTAGTTATTGATACAAGCGTTCTTATTAGTGCCTTGATCGGTGCCCAGGGGCCTAATCGGGAAATCATAAGAAGGTGCCTCCAGGGCAAGTATAACCCATTGATTAGTAATGCCTTATTTCAAGAGTACGAAGATGTAAGCAAACGAGAACAAGTTCTTGATATTTGCCCATTAACTCAAAAAGAGATTCTGGAATTACTTCATTCCTTCTATAGCGTTTGTCGCTGGGTTCCAATTTACTATTTATGGCGCCCGAATATTATTGATGAAGGTGATAATTTTTTAATTGAGCTTGCTCTCGCAGGCAATGCCACACACATCGTTACTAACAATGTTCGTGATTTACTAAATGCTGAATTGAAATTTCCCAACTTAAAAATCTTAACCCCTGAAACAATATTGCAAGGTGAATGATATGGCAACTTTAACTGTCAGGATGCCTGACGATAAACACAGCCGACTAAAAGCATTGGCTCAACATAGGCATGTGAGCGTAAATAAGTTAATTGAAGAACTTTCAACGCAAGCCCTTGCAGAATTTGATAGCGAAGTACGATTCCGCGCTCTAGCGGCCAGTGGAAATATCGACAAAGGTCTAAAATTACTCGATAAACTAGATGCTCATTTTTCTAAAGGCTAACGCCTAGTTCATGGGTTCAAAAAACAGTGGCTGAATTGTGGTATAATGGACCGAAGCGGAATGCCACAATTCAGCCACTGTTTTTTGAATCCCCTGGAACGTCTTGTTGAACGTCTCGTTTTTCGTTATGCGCTTGTATCCGACCAGACTGCATACTCGTTACCATTAGGATCACCAAAATGAAACCTACGACCACCTGGAAAATCAAATATTGATTTTATTATAGAACCACCAGCATTTTCTATTTTTTTCTGTGTACTTTCAAGTTCATTACTATAGAAAACTATAAGTGCACTCCCATTTTCAGTTGATACTTTTAAATTTGATTTAAAGAAACCACCATCAAGACCTTCATTTGAAAAAGCTATATAATCAGGACCATAATCAACGAACGACCACCCAAACACAGAACTAAAAAATATTTTTGTTGCTTTTATATCTGTTGCTGGAAATTCAATATAATTTATTTTTTCATGTTCATTCATCTATATCTCCTATTGATGTATAACATCTAAAATATGCTGTGTTAATTTTTTGTTATGCGTTTTCATATATTTCCATAAACTCTTTGACTCTTGTCAGTCTCGATAGTTGATTCTTCACCGTTTTGATGGTGCTGTTATACTGAATTGGATAATCTTGGAGTAATCTCAATGATTCTGTATCTTTGAAGATTTTATCAAAATGAATTGTAAAATATGAATGAGCCACATAATTTCTTAATTTTTGCAGTCGTTTTAATGTAGGGATACACTCAAGTGACTTATGTTTTCGTCGAAATTGAATACTAGAAAGTATTTGTAATTTTCTTCCAAAACTCAACCCATCAATAACTGTTTCGTGAAGAAATCGATTTCTCGGCGCTGGGCTAAAATACATGGAAAGGCATACCCCTAAATATGTGTCAAAATACGATGTGTCAGCAATAATTTTCGAACGAATTTCATCCGTATTCAATAACTCAGCTATTTTAATTTTATCTTCTTTACGCATAACAGAGTGATCTACCGTCGTTAATTGCCGCTCGTGCTCTGCTCCAAGGGCTTGCTGTACGAATGAGAATGAGTTGAACATGAAAGTGTAAAAATACGTAGAACCAGCAGTTGACAGGTCAATACATATCAGATATTAACCCGTCACGCGTGGGTTAAGGGGAAACGGGTAGAGACTAAAAACGATGGTTCTGTGCATGAAACAGGCTATAAATCAATCAGCTATACATAGCTTTTCATAAGGGTGTTTTGAATACCAATTTGTCTTACACTCAATAGAGTAGAGCGATTCATTGTATCGAGTTCAGGTTGACTAATAAAATAACCTGGTAGGTTGGGCTTCATTTTATTCTGCCCAACCCTCTCCCAGAGGGAGAGAGGGCTATGATGCAAATACTTATGCAACGATTAATATGTGCTTTACTGGATGGCAAAAATGATTAATCACCGCTCATCAGACTTTCATATTTCTGCTGTAACTCGTCCTTGCTTTCCCTGTTATCCGGATCGACCAGGATACAGTCGACCGGGCAAACCTCGATACACTGGGGTTCATCGTAATGACCGACGCACTCGGTACACAGCTTAGGGTCGATTTCATAGATCTCATCGCCCTGAGAAATCGCATTGTTCGGGCATTCAGGTTCGCATACATCACAGTTGATGCATTCATCAGTAATCATCAAGGACACTACACACTCCAGTCAATATATCGAAACCCGCTTATATTAGCCCAATCGACTGGCCAGTGCAGCAACAACTTTCGGGTGGACAAAACGGGATACATCGCCGCCCAGGCTGGCTATTTCACGGACAAGACCTGAGGATATATAGGCATAGTGTTCAGCCGGCGTGAGAAAGACCGTCTCCACCTCCGGGCTTAATTGCCGATTCATGCCTGCCAACTGAAACTCGTATTCAAAATCCGAGACGGCGCGCAGACCCCGCAGAATAACCCCGGCGCCTTGCTCCCGCATGAACTCAACCAGCAGGTTGTCGAAGCTGCAAACCTTTACCTCCGGCATGTCGGCCAGCACTTCCTGCACCAGTACCACACGCTGCTGCAGGGGGAAAACGGGTTGCTTGCTGCCACCCCCTTTCGCCACGGCCACGGTGACCTGATCAAACAAGCGGGTAGCCCGTTGCACCAGATCTAGATGCCCGTTAGTAACAGGATCAAACGTCCCGGGATAAATGGCAATCGTATTCATAGTCGCGTGGGATCATAGTACAGGCTCGGCCACATAGCCGAGTCAAAGCGGAGCACAGTCTACCCCTGATCGGCGTATTGCACCAGATAATAGGCTATCTGTCCGGCGCTTTTCTGCCGATGAATCGCCCATGCGGCGGGCAGGCATGGCAACGTCTCATCACGGTTGGCTTCAAAATAGAGATAGCCCTGCCGGCTCAATGCCTCCTGCTCATACAGGCGGTCGATGCAGGGCTGTAGCAATCCCTGATGATAGGGGGGATCCAGAAAGATCAGATCAAAACAATCCTTAAGCGCCTGCAAATACTCCAGGGCCTCACACTGTTGCAGCCGAACGCGTTCAGCGGCCTGTAAAAGATCGATGTTTTGCTGCAGGCCGGCGATCACCTGCACCTGGCTGTCAACCAGCACCACTTTGGCTGCCCCGCGTGACAGGGCTTCGAATCCCAGTGCGCCGCTGCCGGCAAACAGATCCAGGCAGCGTGCCTGACGAATCACGGGACTCAGCCAGTTAAACAGGGTCTCCCTTACCCGGTCCGGTGTCGGCCGCAACCCAGGCCGATCCGGAAACGCCAGCTTGCGGCCGCGCCAGTCACCACCGATGATGCGCAACTGATTGCGCGGGCCTGACGCGCCGGTTTTATTTGCCGTGTTTCTGCGGCGCATCCCCACCCACCAGTACGGTCACCAGCCTGTCGGGATGAATGCGGCGGCGGAAGGCGTCCTGAACCTTAGCGGCCGTCACCGCTTCGATGTTGGCGTTAAAGGTTTCAAGGTAATCCAGCGGCAGATCATAAAAACCAATCATGGCGATATACCCGATAATGTCCTTGTTGCTGTCAATGCGTAACGGAAAACCACCGGTAATATTTTTAATCGCCTGCTGCATTTCCTCTTTTGTCGGTCCTTCCTTAATGAAGTTACGCAACGTTTTATCCAACAAGGCCAGGGCTTCATCCCGCTGATCATTGCTGGTCTGTAGCCCCATCTGGAAGGGGCCAAGTCCACGCATGGGAATAAAATAGCTATAGCTGCTGTAGGCCAGGCCGCGTTTCACTCGAATTTCTTTCATAATGCGGGAACCAAAACCGCTGCCCCCAAGAATATGATTACCCACATAGAGGGCGAAGTAATCAGGATCGCCACGACGTAACCCCGGCTGTCCCACCAGGATATGCGTCTGGGTCGAAGGATATGTTTTTTTCAGAACCTGCGCTTTTTTCAGTGCCCTGACCGGAGCTAATGCGGGCGCATGTTCTCCTTTAGGCAGCTTGCCAATCAGCTTATTGGCCAGTTGCTTGGCCCGCCTGAGATCGACATCACCGACTATCGCAATCAGCGCATTCCCGGCGACATAATAACGCCGGTAGAAAGCCTGGACATCCTTGCGACTTATCGACTTGATACTGCCTTTTGTACCCAGTGGCGGCGACGCATAGGGGTGCTGACCATAGAGCGCCCGATAAAACATTTTATCCGCAATGGCCTCAGGCGATTGCAGCTGCGCCTTGAGTGCAATCAGTGTCTCTCGGCGAATTCGCGCCAGCTCCTTATTATCAAAACGAGGTCGTGTCAGTATGGCCTGCAAAGTAACGATGGCCTTGTTCAGTAATTTTTGATCATTCAGGCTGCGAAGACTGAGGCCGGCCATATCGCGCATAGCGAAAGTGGAGAACTCTGCGCCAACGCTGTCGAAACGCGCTGCCAGCGCATTGGTATTCCATTTACCCGCACCTTTGGACAGCATATTGTTGGTCAGAAGCGCCAACCCTGCCTGTCTGCCATCGCGTGCGCTGCCCGCATCAAACACGATGCGCACATCCACCATGGGTAGCTGCGGTGCGTATACATACATCACCTTCGCGCCATTGTCCGTCTTCCAGGTCTGGATTCTGGGCGCGCGCTCGGCGCTGACGGCCACCTGGTTCAGCATTAGCAGAATAAAGGTAATGGCAAGTATTCGAATTCTATTAACGACGCTCATAATTTTTCCTGCGTTTCAGTTAACGGGTTTAATGAGAATGTGACGACGCAGATGCCGCGCTATTCAGCGGTTGCGGCTCCAGCACGGCCACCGTCAGGCTGTTTTCCCGCAGATATTTTTTCGCCACCTGTTGCACCTGTTCGGCGGTAATCGCACGCACCTTGCTCGCGTATTCATCCATACGCTGCCAACCCAGCCCCACTGTTTCCAGCGTGCCCAGTTGCATGGCCTGATAGAACAGCGAATCCCGTTCGTAAACTTTGCCCGCGACCACCTGGGCTTTGATGCGCGCCAGTTCCTGCGCCGTTACCCGCCGGTCTTTTAAGCGCTGCAACTGTGCCAGGATGGCCTTTTCGACTTCCGCCACCGAGTGGCCGGCGGCAGGAGTGGCATCCAGCGTAAAAAGCCCGGGCAAACGAGCATAGAGGTTGTAACCCGCATTGACACTCACTGCAATCTGCTGCTTGCGTACCAGTTCCCTGGGAAAACGAGCGCTGTCGCCCCCACTGAGGATTCCGGCCAGGACTTCCAGCGCATAGGGTTCCCATTCTTTTTTTGCCGTTTTCAGTACCGGCACCTTGTAGCCCATCAACAGGTAGGGCAGTTTGGCGGGAACGCGAACGGTGATCCGGCGGGGGCCTTTTTGTGGCGCTTCGATGCGTGGCTTGACGGGCCGCAGCCTGGAAGGCGGAATAGCGGCAAAATATTTTTGCGCCAGTTTCAGCACCTTATCGGCCTTAACGTCCCCAACCACCACCAGGGTGGCGTTGTTGGGAGCATACCAACGCGCATACCAGGGTCTGAGATCCCTGACTGTAAGATTATTCAGATCATTTATCCAGCCAATGACGGGGTGATGATAAGGGCTGCTGATCCAGGCGGCGGCATTGAATTTTTCATCTACCAGAGCATCCGGCTTATCCTCGGTGCGCATCTGCCGCTCCTCCATCACCACCGCCAGCTCCTTTTTAAATTGTTTTGGCAGCAAGGTCAGATTGCGCATGCGATCCGCCTCCAGCTCAAAGCTGATGGGCAGGCGGCTCTTTTCCAACTGCTGGAAATAGGCTGTATAATCCCGTCCGGTAAAGGCATTTTCACGACCGCCGTTTTCGGCAATAATTTTTGAGAACTCGCCGGGACCATGTTTTTTCGTGCCCTTGAACATCATGTGCTCCAGCACATGAGAAATTCCGGTGATGCCATCGTGCTCGTAGCTGGATCCTACCTTGTACCAGATCTGCGAGACTACGACCGGTGCGCGATGATCTTCCTTGACCAGCAGCTTGAGGCCGTTTTTGAGCGTGAATTCATGCACCGCGCTTTTGCTGTGCGCGCCACCCTCTGAGGCCAGCGCCACGGAAGAAATACCGGTAAAGATTAAAAGCCCCAGCATCATCGCCCGGAGCATAGTAATACATCGTTGCATCGTCATGGGTTCCCCATTTTGTGGTGAGTCCAGGTGCCTGCATAAGCCTGGGCGTGGTAGGATACCGTATTTCGGCATGTTGCCGACAGATAATACTGGCAGTCCCCGCTGCCTGCACTACGACCCCAAATAGCATGTTTAGTTTCAGAAAATCAAAAACCGCGGGCGACAATGAATCCGATAGCCATGCCACCGGTGCGGCAGCAGCACAACGTCCTGCTGCGGAAACTAAAAAGCCCGGCCTGATCGGTCGTCTCAGGCAAGGACTCTCACGCACCCGATCCAACCTTACCGAAGGTATCGCAACTCTGGCGCTGGGTCACAAGGCCATCGACGATGAGTTGCTGGAAGACATTGAAACTCAACTGCTTACTGCCGATGTAGGGGTGGACGCTACCCGCCGGATTATCGACAGTCTGACCCGGCGGATCTCACGTAAGGAACTCAACGACGCTGACGCGCTGATGGGCGCACTGAAAGACGATATGGCGGCCATCCTGACTCCCTGCTCTCAGCCATGGCAGGCTGAAACCCCATCGGCCACCTACGTCATTCTCATGATCGGCATCAACGGTGCGGGCAAGACCACCACGATCGGCAAGCTGGCCAAATATCTGCAGGCCCAGGGCAAGTCCGTCATACTGGCGGCGGGTGACACCTTTCGCGCCGCCGCCGTGGAGCAGTTGCAGGCCTGGGGTGAACGCAACGATATCCCGGTCATCGCCCAGCAGAGTGGCGCCGACAGCGCCTCGGTGATCTACGATGCCCTGGCAGCCGCCCGGGCGCGGGGTATCGATGTGCTGATTGCTGATACCGCCGGGCGTTTGCACACCCAGAGCAACCTCATGGAAGAGCTGAAAAAAATTAAACGGGTTATGGCCAAGCTTGATCCCGAAGCACCGCACGAGGTCATGCTGATAGTCGATGCCGGCACCGGCCAGAACGCCCTTAACCAGGCCAGCGAATTTCATCAGGCGGTGGGACTCACCGGCATTAGCCTGACCAAGCTCGACGGCACGGCCAGGGGCGGGGTGATTTTTGCGATTGCCAACAAGTTGCAAATCCCCATTCGTTTTATTGGCGTTGGTGAAGGCATTGACGATCTGCGTCCCTTCGATGCCCGCGAGTTTGTCGGCGCGCTGTTCGGGGACGACTGAATGATCCGCTTCAGCCACGCCTGCAAACGTTACCCCGGGGGTTACGACGCCCTGAACCAGGTGAATTTCCACATCCCCCGGGGACAAATGGCGTTTTTAACCGGGCACTCCGGCGCGGGCAAGAGCACCCTGCTGAAACTGATCGCCCTGCTCGAACGCGCCAGCCGCGGACAGGTATTTGTCAACGGCCGGAATCTGGCTAAAATCAGCCGCAAGCGCATCCCCTTTTTCCGGCGCAACATCGGCATCATTTTTCAGGATCACCAGCTATTGTTCGACCGCACGGTATTCGATAACGTCGCCCTGCCGCTAATCATCGCCGGCTTGCCACAGCGGGATATCGGCAAACGGGTGCGTGCGGCACTGGACAAGGTCAGTTTGTTGAAAAAAGAAAAAGTCTATCCCATCACTCTCTCAGGGGGAGAACAGCAGCGCGTGGGTATTGCGCGTGCGGTGGTCAACAAGCCGCCGTTGCTACTGGCCGACGAACCTACCGGCAATCTCGACCCGGAACTATCTCGCGAGGTTATGCACATCTTTGAAGACTTCAGCCAGGTCGGCGTCACCGTGCTGGTGGCCAGTCACGATCTGGATCTGATTTCACAATTACCTTACCGCCGGCTTAGCCTGAAAGACGGACGCCTGATCGCGGATACCGATCCTTCAACGCAGGCGCTGGCCGGATGAGCAAACTAACGATAGCCACTCGCAGTCAGACGCTCTTGTTGCGTCACCTGCAGGTTTTTTTCTATAGCCTGGGGCAGCTCAGCCGCCATCCTCTGTCCCTGTTCATGACCGCCGCCGTGATCGGCATCGCCCTGGCGCTGCCCACCGGCCTGCATGTCCTATTGCAGAACGCCCAGCAGATCAGCGGTCGCTGGGATGGCAGCGCACAGATTTCCCTGTTCCTGAAAAAATCGGTTACTGACCGGCAGGCCCGGAACCTGGCCCGCCAGTTGCGCCAGCGTGATGAGATTGCCCGCGTCAGCTACATCTCCCGGGAACAGGCGCTGAAAGAATTTCAACAACAGTCCGGCTTTGGCGATGCCCTCAAAGCCCTCAAAAAGAATCCTCTGCCCTCGGTGCTCATTATCCAGCCCACACTGGCGCACAGTAAACCCGAGCAGACGGCCCTTCTGCTCGGCCAGTTGCGCCGGGATATCCGAGTCGATGTCGCTCAACTGGATATGCAGTGGCTGAAGCGTCTGTACGCCATCATGGACATCATCCGCCGCGGCGTGCTGGTGCTTGCCGGACTGCTGGCGCTGGCGGTGCTACTGGTGGTGGGCAATACTATTCGCCTGGCGATCCAGAACCGCCGAAATGAAATCGTGGTCATGAAACTCATCGGTGGGACGGATGCCTTCATTCGCCGTCCTTTTCTTTACACGGGTTTCTGGTACGGTTTCTTTGGCGCCATACTGGCCTTCATCATGGTTTACACGGCCCTGCTGTTGCTCAACGGCCCGGTGGAAAAACTGGCCATGCTCTACCACAACCGTTTCGAACTGTCCCGACTGGATCTCGGCACGGCGCTGGTGCTGCTGGTCTCAGGTGTTATGCTGGGGCTGGTGGGTTCCTGGCTGGCCGTAGGACGTCACCTGCGCGACATAGAACCCGGCTGAAATAATTGGCCTATGCTTCTGGAATTTCTCTAAAAATGCAGACAAACATTCAATATTTCCTCAGCCTGCCGATATAAGTTTCTACACACTTTTATTATGTACCGGAAACTCATGTCCGAGCACAAAATCTGCATCCTTGTTGTCGACGGCTCCTCCGTATCCCGCGAAATTCTGTCCCGAATTCTAAGGGAGGAGCTGGGCAACACCGAGATTATCAATTGTAAATCCGGGGCCGAGGCGCTGAAACTGATCGCCGAGAAAAATGTCGATCTGGTGACTACCGCGCTGCTGCTGGCGGACATGGACGGCCTGGCTCTGAGTCGTAAGATCCGCGATACCTTTCAGCACCCCTTCATCCCGGTCGTCGTGGTCTCCGGTGATGCTGATGACCGTTTGCTGCGTGAGGGTTTCGAGGCCGGTGTCACAGATTATTTTGACAAATCAAATGGTTACAGAGCATTCGGTAAGTTCATCCAGGGCTTCCTGCAGCGCAATTCCGGCCTCATGGGCAATATCCTGTTCATCGAGGACAGCCGCACTGCTGCTGCCGTGGTGATGAAAATGCTGGAGAAAAACAGCCTCCAGGTCACCCATGTGCGATCGGCAGAAATTACCCTGGGCATGATTGAAAAATCACTGAAGGTGGGATCCGACAGCCCCGCCTTTGATCTGGTGATTACCGATTTTTACCTGGAAGGCGCTATGACCGGCGGCGATCTGCTGCACGCTATTCGCGCCAGGTATCATCTGTCGCAGCAGGAGTTGCCGGTGCTGGTGCTCACCGGCAGTAACGACCCCAGCACCCAGGTGGAGATTTTCCATGCCGGCGGCAATGATTTTGTCCATAAACCGATCATCGAGGAAATTCTCGTCGCCCGGGTGCGCGCCCTGCTGCTGATTAAGCACCAGTTCGATGCGCTCAAGAAACAGGCTGAAACCATGCGCTGGATCGCGGCCACCGACAGCCTCACGGGTGTGCGCAGCAAACGCTACCTGGTTGATAATGGAGAGAAATTCATCCGTGCACCGGAAAATCAGGGCGTCTGGGCCATCGTCATCGATATCGATCACTTTAAGAGCGTCAACGACAATCTCGGCCACATCACCGGGGATCATGTTCTGGCCGAACTGGGGGAATTTCTCAACAGTCATTTTCCCGACGACATGGCCGTGCGCTTCGGCGGCGAGGAATTTTGTCTGCTGGTGAAAAACTGCAGCCGCGAAACGATTCTAAAACGTAGCGAGGAGCTGCGCCAGCAGGTTGAGAACCTGAAACCCGCCGGGCTGGAGATCAGCATCAGCCTGGGCGTCGCCGGCGTGGAGGAACACCCTGGTGCCAACCTCACCCAGTTGATCGCCCTGGCTGACAAGAGCCTGTATTTTTCCAAAGAGGCCGGCCGCAATCGCGTCAGTATCGATGGACCCAACGGTCCCGAGTCATTACCTGCATCCCCCCCTCCTGTTCCGGATTCCCATCAGGGCTGAAATTTCCTCTTTTTCCACTATAATGCTTCACTAATATTGAACTTTTTTGTATATTGGCACTCATAGGTGACGAGTGCTAATATACTACTATCTTCAAAAAAAGAGGGTTGACCATCATGAGCAAGAATCTGGCAATGCAACTGGCGGTTCCCGTGGGTCATTCAGCTGGCAGTCTGGAAACCTATATCCAGGCAGCGCGCAGCATTCCTATTCTCAGCGCTGAAAAAGAAAAGGAGTTAGCGTTGCGTCTGCACGAGCAGGGCGATCTGGATGCCGCTCAGGAACTGATTATGTCCCATCTTCGTTTTGTCGTACATATCGCCAAGAGTTACAGCGGTTATGGCCTGCCGCAAGCGGATCTGGTGCAGGAAGGTAACATCGGTCTGATGAAGGCGGTCAGGCGTTTTAATCCCGAGTTCGGCGTACGCCTGGTCTCGTTTGCCGTGTACTGGATCCGGGCAGAAATTCATGAGTACGTGCTGCGCAACTGGCGCATCGTCAAGGTGGCGACCACCAAGGCGCAACGCAAACTGTTTTTTAATCTGCGCAGCAAGAAAAAAAGCCTGGGGTGGCTGAGCCATAAAGAGGTGGGCGCCATCGCTGATGATTTGGGCGTCAACCGCAAGGACGTTCTGGAAATGGAATCCCGCATGAGTGGCGTCGATATGGGCTTCGATGAGCCTGATAGCGATGACGACAACAGCCACACCGTCGCACCGATCACCTATCTGCAGGACGTGAGCCAGGAACCGGCCTCGCAGGTCGAGGCCAGCAACTGGAAAGAACACAACCATGCGCGTCTGAACAATGCGCTGGCCTGTCTGGATGATCGCAGCCGCGACATTATCCAGCAACGTTGGCTGGCAGAAGACAAGGCCACCCTGCACCAACTGGCCGACATTTACCAGATTTCCGCCGAGCGCATCCGGCAACTGGAAAACAACGCTATCAAAAAGTTGAAAAACGCATTGGCAGCATAAATTCCTGACAGGGTCCCAACAGGGACCCTTTTTCTATCATTTAAAAAAACTCTGACCAATTCCGTTCGCCCTGAGCTTGTCGAAGGGTATAGTATGCAAAATCATGATTTCCTCCGTTCACGGTTCGACAAGCTCACCACGAACGGAAGGATTAATCAGAATTCCCTTAAGTTTCTATCAACATTTGTTTTATTTGCATGTCATCATCCACCATCGTGCCGCCTAAAGTGGGTTTCATCAGCTTGGGTTGCCCCAAGGCGCTAGTAGATTCCGAGCAAATCCTCACCCGTCTGCGGGCCGAAGGTTACACCCTCACGCCCGATTATGATGAGGCCGAACTGGTGGTGGTGAATACCTGCGGCTTTATTGACAGTGCGGTAGAGGAATCACTGGACGCCATCGGCGAAGCCCTGCATGAAAACGGCAAGGTCATTGTCACCGGCTGCCTGGGCGCAAAAGCCGACACCGTACTTGAGCAGCATCCCCAGGTGCTGGCCGTCACCGGTCCCCACGCGCTGAATGAGGTCATGCAGGCCGTCCATGCACATCTTCCCAAACCACATGATCCTTTTAGCGATCGGGTGCCCGCTGCCGGTATCAGGCTGACGCCTGAGCATTATGCCTATCTAAAAATATCCGAAGGCTGCCATCACCGCTGCACTTTCTGTATCATCCCTGCGCTACGCGGCGATCTGGTCAGCCGCCCTGTGGGCGAAGTTATGCGCGAAGCCGAGACGTTGGCGCAGGCTGGCGTTAAAGAGTTACTGGTGGTTTCCCAGGACACCAGCGCCTATGGCATAGATATCAAATACCGAACCGGCTTCTGGGGCGGGCGCCCCGTTAAAACCCGCCTGACGGAACTGACACAAGCCCTGGGCGAACTGGGGATCTGGATTCGCCTGCACTATGTCTATCCCTATCCCCACGTAGACGAGCTGATTCCGCTGATGGCGGAAGGAAAAATTCTGCCCTATCTGGACGTCCCCCTGCAACATGCCAGCCCACGCATACTCAAGGCTATGAAACGCCCGGCCAATATTGACAATACGCTCCAACGCATAAAAGACTGGCGCGAAATCTGTCCGGAGATCACGCTACGCAGCACCTTCATCACCGGCTTCCCCGGTGAAACCGAGCAGGACTTTGATGAACTGCTGGCATTCCTGCGCGAAGCCCGGCTGGACAGGGTTGGTGCTTTTACTTACTCGGCGGTTGAGGGCGCTGACGCCAACGCGCTGGCGGATCCTGTTGCCGATGAAGTCAAACAGGATCGCCTGGCGCGGCTGATGACCTTGCAGGCGCAAATCAGCTCAGAAAAACTCGCCGCTAAAGTCGGCCGGGAAATCACCGTGCTGGTTGACGGCTACAGCGACGATGGACTGCTGCTTGCCCGTTCCGCCGCCGATGCGCCCGAAGTCGATGGTGTAGTAATACTCGATGGCGTGGAAGAAACAAAACCCGGGGAATTTCTCAAGGTCACGGTTACCGGCGCCACTGAGCACGACTTGATCGCCGAGTAAGCGATGGCGTATCTGTTTTTATAAAGAATAGTCGTTAATTTTTTGTAGCCGTGACCAGGAATACCGGAAATTTTTTCTCTTCTTTATCTATAGTATGGGCAGTCACAAAATTAATCCCGTTAAAGCCCTGCTTTTCCAGAATGGTTTGCAATTCATCCCTGTCAAAACCATGATGAAAAACACCTTCCGTCTCTACCGGATGAAAACTGCCATCTTCTTTATCAAGATCAGCCAGGGCAATCAGCGCGCCGGGATTCAAATGTTCTGAAAATCTCTGAATGAGTCTGGCGGTATCTTTTACGTGATGCATCGCCATGGCGCTAATAATCAGGTCAAACTTTTCATCTATAGGCTTATCTATAATATCCTGACAAACGGTTTCTACTTTAGCATGCAACTCGGGTTTGGAGGCAAGCTTGGTTAACATCGCTTCGGATGTATCTACAGCCACAATTTTTTTTACGAGAGGGGCCACTTGAGAACTAATCAGGCCCGTTCCCGCACCAAAATCCATCACCCGCATCTGATCATGCAGGGGAATACTTTCCAATATTGATGAGCCAATAGCGGATGAAAGCATCGCCACCAGGTCATTGGCATCCCAATCTTTGGATTTCTCATTAAATAAGTCTGTCATCAGTTATTTCCTACCAGGTTATTGTTCTTACTACGCTATCTCGCAACGATTACGGCCCTTCTCTTTCGCGCGATACAAACCGTCGTCAGCACGCTGAAAAATAGACTCGGGGGTGTCATCCACCCGGCTTTCGGTTATGCCACAGGAGGCGGTAATCTCGATACGCCTGTCACGGAAGTGGAACGCACAATTTTGAATCATGGCTCGCAGCTTGTCCAGTGACTTATACGCCGCTTCAACTTTTGTTTCCGGCATGATAACAACGAACTCCTCACCGCCATAGCGTGCCGCGATATCAGTTTCCCGGGTATTTTCCGCAATCACATGGGCAATGATTTTCAGAACCTTATCACCCGCGACATGCCCATACTGGTCATTCACCGACTTGAACCGATCCACATCCCAAACCGCCAACACAAAGGGTGAAGCATAACGTTTGAATCGCGCCAGTTCCTCCTTGATGTACTGATCATAGGCCTTACGGTTAAACAGGCCGGTCAGGGCATCCTTCATCGACTGTTCACGCTCCTTCTCAAGCTGTTTGCGCAACATCTCGATTTTCTGTTCCGCCTCAGTCAGTTCTTTTTTGAGCCGCTCGGATATCGCACCGGATTGCCTGTCACGCAATAGTTCCGCCTGCAAAAAACTGTCCATGTGGTCACGGATAATAATCACGCGTGACTGTATATCTGTTTGCAGCACAGTCAGATCACCGGCCTTCTCAACGGATTCTTCAATAGCACACACTTCCTCTTCAACTGCGGCATTAACGTCCCGTGATCCCGTGATCGAGAGCTGTTGCAGGCGTACTGTTTCCTGTAAATCCGTATCGATCTCCCGCAACCGTTCCGTCAGTTGTTGCAAAAAAGCTTCCAGTTCCTTTTTCTCATCCAGTATACGACGATGTGCTTCGGCCACCAGTGCTGCGGTTGCTTCAATCCCCTGCGCCAGTCTTTCCTGCTCCTGGCAGGGTTCCATGCGCTGACGTATCAGTCCAGCTTCGACACAGAGATCATGCGGCAGATCGAGTTTTTCCAGCAGCTCGATCAGAATGCCGGCGGCATAACGGATATCCTCTGCGGATAATTCCGTAACCGGCTCACGGGCGGTATCCCGCCCGGTATCAAGATCGATATCCCCATGAATAGAAGTATCTATCGCGGCATCAAGCGGGACATTAACTGAAGCAGCAGATGCTCCGGTGATATCCTTTTCGGGTTCAATTTGATCTATTTCCGGTACTTTTTCCCATTCGTTTTTTGCCGTTGAAAAAAGCTTTTTCAGAAACCCTGTTTTTTCTTCCGTCTTTTTCCCCGTTTGTTCTTTAGGCTGTTCATCCCTTTCCGTTGCATCCGCAGCGTCATGTTTTTTTTCGACCCAATACTCAATAGTTAAACCAAGAAGCTCGGCCATATCCTTAATTAGTTCGGGAATATCTTTTTCAGATTTCGCCTGTCCGAGACGTTTGCGAACATGCTTTTCCTGCCGCTGTAAAACAGCCGGGATTTTAATCTCATCCAGAAGACTATTCAGACTCCTGGCAGACTGAGATTCACGCTCGGTTTTTTTGGTTTTTATTTCAGCATCAGCACGGGCAATCGTTGAGGAAATGTCATTGATCAAGGGGCGGAATTTGAGGGTATCATCTTCATAGCGAAGATTACTGCGCAGCTTGTCCAGTTTCTTTTCCATCTGCTCATCACGAGCATCGGAGAGTAAGGTCAGACGCGACGCTAGCAGACGTAACAGGGATTCAAGTTCTTCCCATTGTTTTTCTTTTTGTTCCAGCTCATCCAGGCTCTCATAATACTTGCGTTGCCACAGATCCGCTTTGCGGCTGCCCTTGTCACTCATCTGGAGATTATAGAACGACCGAGGTAATTTTCCAGCGACAAGCTCTGGTGAGTATCACGGTTTAGTTGAATCGTTGGCGGTAATTCTATTTCCATGGTCAACGGAAGATGATCAGAAACTTCATGGCGCAGAGCACAGGCGTTTTTCACTGTGAGATCCGCGCTGACCAGGATGTGATCGATATGATGCTGTGGGCACCAGCTGGGGAAGGTACACATTTTATCACTCGGTTCCCGTAGCCGGGTCTTCCTGAACAATAGCTGCATTTCCCGGCTATCGTCCCGGCAATTCAGATCGCCCATGACAATGGCATGGGGATAGTCACTGACGCGCTCGGCGATATAGCCCAGTTGCCGGATGCGCGCCCGCCTGCCCAGCGCCAGATGCAGAATGAATACCGCCAGCGCATCAGTTTCTGATTCGAACACCGCCATGATAGCCTGGCGTCCGGGAATAATCCCCGGTAACTTAAGGTTTTCGATACGATCTGGTATAAAATGGCTGAGAAAGGCATTGCTGTGCTGCGCCAGCTGACCCAGGTTACGATTGACCTGATGATACCAGTAGGGGAAATCCGCGCGCTCGGCAAGGTATTCGGCGAGATTAATGAAATTACTGCGCAGACTACCGGCATCCAGTTCCTGCAAGCCAACGATATCATACTGCTGAATCAATCTCGCCGCACGATCCAGATTGGGCAGACGCTGGGCACTGGGGAGAATATGCTTCCAGCTACCGGTAACATAATGGCTCGCCCGGGACGTGGCAATCCCCACCTGAATGTTATAACTCATGACACGCAGAATCTGTGCGGCTGACTTCTGCTCGGACATCGTACTTTTCTGCTCCAGAATAAATTGGCTAATAAACTACCCTATCTGCTTGCAGCGGGTTGATGGGTTTCACTTCGTTCTACCCATCCTACCGGTTTTTGCGACAGCAGCAGGTTGATGGGTTTCGCTGCAAGCAGCCGGGGTATTACCGACCAAAGAGATTAGAATATAACAATATGACAATTATAGCGTTACACCATTCAATCTATTTGGTCAAAACCAAATCCGACTAAATCGGGCAGACCATCTCGCCCAGCTTGCTGGTCAGCTTAAGATTTTCACTGTAATCAACCGGACAATCAATCACACTGACGGTATTGTCCGCCAGTGCTTTTTTCAGTATCGGCAGCAAATCTTCGCCCCGTTCGATGCGATAGCCCTTGGCGCCGAAGGATTCCGCATACATGACAAAATCCGGGTTGGTAAAATCAATATTGGACTTTCGCCCAAACTGGTTCATCTGCTTCCATTCGATCAGGCCATAGGCGCTGTCGCTCCAGATCAGAATCACAATCGGCGTCTTCAGCCGCAATGCCGTTTCGATTTCCTGTGAATTCATCATGAAACCGGCATCACCGGTAACCGCTACCACCTTGCGGTCAGGATAGGCCAGTTTGGCGCCAATCGCACCAGGGACCGCAATCCCCATGCTGGCGAAACCGTTGGAAATCAGGCAAGTATTCGGTAGCTCGCAGCGGAACATGCGCGACATCCACATTTTGTGCGCGCCCACATCAGAAATCGCGATATCCTCCAATTCCATTGCCGTGCGCAAGTCCCAGATGATTTTCTGCGGTTTCATCGGCACCTGGTAATCGTCTTTGAAACCGTTCATATCTTCGATCAGCGCTTCACGCAGGGCGCGCATGGTATTACCGGTGGACGGTGAAGCAACTTCCATAATACGCAGCAAGGAGTACTTGATATCGCCGACCACACCTACATCGACCGGGTAGTAAGCATCGACCTCCGCAGGAGACTGATCGATATGAATAATGGTGCGATCCTTACTCGGATGCCAGAGATAGGGGTGGTACTCCACCAGATCATAACCGATGCAGATAATCACATCGGCCTTGTTGAAGCCACAACTGATATAGTCATTGGCCTGCAGGCCGGCACTGCCCAATGCCATGGGATGCTTGAAGGGGATCAGCCCCTTGGCCATAAACGTGTTGGCAACCGGGATACGCAGGCGTTCGGCAAAATCCGCCAGTTGCGCCCAGGCTTTATTACGCACCACGCCATTACCCGCCAGAATGATCGGATTTTTGGCATTGGAGATGATATGCGCCGCCTGTTCCACCTTTTCACGGGGCGGCTCCGGCGTGGCGGCCTGCTTGACGGCAAGCGGCACATCATCCACTTCCATTTCGGCAATATTTTCCGGGAATTCGATAAAGCAGGCGCCGGTCTTTTCCGTTTGCGCCACCTTGAACGCCTTGCGCACCACTTCGCTGATAATATTGGGCGTCAGCAGACGTGACGAATATTTGGTAATAGGCTGGAACATCAGTTGCAAATCCAGCACCTGATGCGATTCCTTGTGCAGGCGCTGAGTACTGGCCTGCCCGGCAATTGCCACCACGGGGGCATGATCCATATTGGCGTCCGCCACCCCGGTAATGAGATTGGTCGCCCCCGGACCCAGGGTCGCGAGGCATACGCCAACCTTACCCGTGAGCCGGCCATAGACATCCGCCATAAAAGCGGCGCCCTGCTCATGCCGGGTAGTCACAAACTTAATCGATGAATCCAGCAGCGCATCCATGACATCCAGGTTCTCCTCACCCGGAATGCCGAAAATATATTCCACGCCTTCGTTCTCAAGACATTTAATGAAGAGCTCAGCTGCCTTCATACGGGTCATCCTCCTTTGCATCCATGTTTATCCCGGCAACACCACGGGCAAGATCAGGCGCCGGGTTCAAGTTACTCTTGCCTATCGGCCTGACGGGAGGATTCTTTAAAATACAGCCCTTAACGCGGTAGGTGGCATCTACTTAAATTTTTAATCTCCGTGAAGTCTATCCACAGCAAACCCCGGGCATTACCGAAGCCTGTCGTGCGTTATATTAATCGTTGCATAAGTATTTGCATGTATTTTATCCCCTCACCCCAACCC
>ENA-ORDP01000754-ORDP01000754.1-marine-sediment-metagenome-genome-assembly--contig:-NODE-754-length-19573-cov-4.511630_pt1 | contig 19573 bp, 25 predicted proteins | sample MGYA00248627_ERZ508539 | MGnify/ENA primary metagenome ERZ508539 (study PRJEB26208, sample SAMN05571518) | marine sediment metagenome | biome: deep sea; feature: Hydrothermal vent; material... | reverse complement strand
ACCGCCAAGCGCTCCGGTAACTTTCGCGCTTTTTGATGGTGAAGATTGGGGGCAGGAGGGTGATGTGAATCAATATAGCCTGGGGGCCAAAGAATTCGCGCGCAATTTGTCTGGCGTCAACGGCGGTTCCCGGAATCGCCTCCAGCAAAATCATCAGATCATTACACGATAACGCGGAGCAAAAAGAGCCCACCATGTCGGCCTGTCCGGCGCTATAGGTCTTGCCGCACGCGGGACAAAAGTATGCCGCCTGATCGCCTCTCTCAGGGATTTGCGCTTTTGCGCCTTCTTTTTCTCCGGGATCTTCAGGGCAAGCGTCCGGCTTATCCGTATCTTCATCCCGCTCACTTGCAGGCGTGGAAAAATGGTGAGCCTCCGCCATATTATCCTCTCTCCCCAGCGCTTCGGCGTCCTCTAACACGTTCAGTGACTCCATGACCACATGCCTGTCCATGCACTCTTCGGAGCAACACAGAAAATCGAGCCTGCCAGCTTCAATCTTCGTGTATTTTCTCTGGCACTCAAGGCAGATGTAGGCGGCTTCGGTTTCGGTGGGGCAAGGTTCGTCCGTCATGTTTATCCTTTGCAACAGGCGGTAAAATGAACAGAATCTATATTTTTCATTTATCCGGGATCCTGGGCTTCACTCTTCTCCTCAAACGCAATACCAATTAAGAGGAAGTTTTCATTGTTTACGACCCGCCCGATATCCCCATGAGCCACCAGATATTGTATATCTTATATGAGAGACAGCGATATTAAATATTTTTTATCACAGAGCCAATGGAATAGAAAATAAACGTAACCAAGCTCATTTTTATAAAAAAGAAAAACATATGTCCGGCGCGGTTGGTTTGACAATCAAGACGCCTATCCACTAGAATCGTCGAAACTGATTACGGTAAGTCTTTATGTCTAAAAAACGTGAAAGGGCCAGCATTGCGTTGGCCGGGGGAGTGTGTGGGCTCTGCCTGGGGGCGCTTGCCGTGCCACTGATTCCTTCTCTTTCCGGATCCCTTAAAATAGGAATTATAGCCGTTGCCCCTGTCGCCGGATTTCTAGGCGTCGCAATGGGCATTGGCGCCGTGATGGGATCAGCCATCGGCTCGTCAATAAAGCAGTAGCCTGCGCAGGACCAAACGTATTGCGCTTTTCGGTGAAGAGTCTTTAACTCCTTCCCTTTATCAGATTATTCATCTGTCGTATCTTTGTCGGATATGACAAAATTGCAGTCCATATTTGATATAGCGGGGCTTTGGCGATTATGCGTCCTTCGTTCTCTTGTTGTCATGTAAGATTTTGTAATGAAGGGACTTAAGGTCAATCGGACTTCGGTTCCAGCCATGGTTATCGGGCTTGTCGTTGCGCTTGGCCTCGGAGGGTACGCTTTTATCGGCGCAGGCAAAAGCAAGGCCGATATTACAGCCGGGATGAGCCAGTTCTATACAGCCTGGGACATAGGTAACACAATAGTCCGGGCGGATGGGTAACACATTTGGTTCAGGCTCATTTTGCATTTTCCCTTCTTACATATAAAGCCGGTCTTTTGATACGCCCGGTTTCGACAGGGAGAGAATTATCAATATGGCGGTAAACAAAAGGCTGGCCCAAAAGCTTGGACTTCCGGATCGACTGGTAGGCCAGCGGCAGGTTACCTCCGGGCGGATACTGAAAATGGCGGAGAACCGTATTCTGGTCGGGAAACTTGGACTTCCCCCCGGTCTGGCGGGCTCCCCCGGCGTAAGCCGTGACCGGCTCCTTGAAATCTCAGGCGCCAGACTGCTCGCTTCGGCTTTGGGAGCGGGCCCGCTGGTTCGATAAAAACGCAAAAAAATACCAGGCTCGAAGGCGAACCTGGCGTTTTTGCATGAAACTCTATCCTATTCGGAGCGCGCCCTATCTTTTATCTGTTCAGTGACCATGCTGGCAAGCACAACACCTACCGTAACTACCAGAGCCTTCATCAGAAATTTGTACATAGCAGTCTCCTTCTATTGTTTTGCGCTTATCTTGTCTCCCCCGGCTCCCGAAGGAGATTCCTTACTTCTCGTATTTTCCGCTTTTTCAAATCGGATAGTCAAGTAATTATCCCTGTAGTTGGCAACCTTCGGCTTCATGGCGGCGTAAGCCCTCGGAAGGTAGACATGCCGTTTGAAATTTCCTATCCGGATGACTAATTCATCTTTCTCATTAAACAGATCAACATTTTCCTTTCCGACCCCCGGAAGTTTAACCCGCAACAGATTAACGGCGCCATCTTTACTGAATTGGTAAGGATTTTCGCGGCAATATATCGATTCCGGGGAAAACCCCGAAAACATCTCACCTGCCATAAGTTCAAGGTTTTCAATGCCATTTATCTCTTCAGGAAACATTCTGGTCTTTATTACTTTTATGGGAGAGAAATGATTTTCGATTCGCTCAAAGCTTTGATTCTGCTCATCGATCAAATTATCGAAGTAGCCGTTATTGGCCTCACCTGGCAACATCCGGTTGACCGCCACCATATCGACGTTCATTCCATATAGACAGAAATACATATACGCCCTTAGCGTCTCGTTTATCACCATCCGCTCTGCGTTGCACACAAGCCGCACGCTGGTGATAGAGTCGTCTACGAGGATGCTTTTAGCTCTGTTTAGCTGGTCATACATCGTTTGTAGCTTTTCCAGTTCGTCCAGACTGCTTCCGGTGGCTCCCCCCATTATTCGTATAATAGGTTTTGCGATGCTCGGCACATGTTTTTTAAGCTTGTACACTTTTCGCAGTGACCATTCCACTGTCGAAGGCATACTGATAAAGCGCAGGCTCTCGCCTGTGGGAGCGCAGTCAAGGATTATCACGTCGTATTCATTTTTCTCTATGTACCGGCTTATATAAAGCAGGCAGACAACGTCCGACATGCCGGGCAGTATCGCAAGCTCTTCCGCCAGCACCTCGTTCATTCCGGAACTTTTAAGCAACGCGCTTAACGAGGCGAAAATATCTCCCCAGTGACGCTTCATTTCCGCCTGAAGATCCACTTCCTGAATATCCAGATTCTCGCTGACGTTGACAGGCATGCCATCGTTTATGTTTAACAGGTGTCCATCGAGGGCGAACGAGTCGCTTAAACTATGGGCTATATCAATAGACATCACCAGCGTTCTAAGGCCGCGCTTTGCGCATCCGGCGCCGGTGGCCGACGCTAACGTTGTCTTCCCTACGCCGCCCTTGCCGGAAACGAGGATAACCCGTGGTTTTCTGGATTCTTTCAAAATGAATTGCCTATGCGTCAAAAATTATCTATCCCGATTTTCTCAGCAAGCCCAGAATGCTGTTTCTATTTTTCTCCCGCTTTTTTTCCTTGATAGGCTCCGGCGAAAGATAAACCTGCACTTCATCGGAGTTGTCCACCTGATCTGTAATTTTATCTTTTGTCAGATCGACAATTAAATCTCCTTCGTAAACTTTCAGCTCGCCATCGACTACAAGCTCAATGTCCACATGGAGCGATTCGCCGACGCTTCTGGCCCTGAGATAAGAGATGCCCGCCACCCCCGGCACGCCTCTTGCGATATTATATATTTCCTTTAAATCCTCAAGCTCCGGCGAAGAGTCCATGAGGCCGTTTACAGCCACCATATTTAGCTCCACACCAATTTTTATAACTACAAGGGATACGCCGATAGCCGCAAGGGGGTCGGCGATGGGGTAGCCTAAAATAGCGAAAGTGATCCCTGTCATCACAGCTATTGACGAAAAAGCGTCCGACCTGTTGTCCCAGGCGTTGGCTAATATGGCGGGGCTGTTGTTTTCTTTACCGACACAACTCTGGTAACGGTACATCAGCTCGTTTAATGATACGGAGATAAGGGCGCCGAATAATGCGATTTTACCGGGAGCTGTGACATCACCTGATATAATGTTTTTGATAGAGCCGACCAGAAGCGCCAAAGCCCCGCCGAGCAGTATCATCCCCACTATCGCAGAGGAGATATACTGCGCCTGGCCATGCCCGTAGGGATGCTCTTTATCGGCCGGTTTACTCGATATTTTCAGGCTTATCATCGTAACGGAGCTTGCGATGACATCGGCGGCTGAATGAAAAGAGTCCGCCACCAGGGCGGCGCTTCCGCTTATAACACCCAACGCGCCTTTGAAGAAGGCTTGCCCGATATTAACGAGAAGAGCGTACCAGACAACTTCGTCCCTGCACTTTTCGCAATGATCGTATTTCATTTGTCGCTCAGATACTCCAGAATACTCGCTCCGGTTATCCTGTAATTCCCATCTATCATTTTGGCTTTAATTATGCTTTTTTTTATCAGCTTGATGACGCCCTTCCTTTCTATGCCCAGAAATTTCGTGGCCTGTCGCGTAGAATAAATCCTGTTGGCGTTTACGTTCAAAGTAAACTCGTCCAGCGCCTGTTTTATGGTCAACCCCACAGACAGAATCGCGCTGACCCTCAAAATAGTCACCCACATAGTCAGATTCTTCCTTTATTTGTATTTCGCCGGTTTGGGTAAAAGCCTCTCGAACGTTTTCGGCGAAAGAAGTGGCCCCTTGCTTATATCACCTGTAGCTTTGTAATAATCGTATCGGTTAAACCCTGTGGCCCTGGCCAGGATGAACCACGGGAAGCTCGATATTCTCCTGTTATAAGACCTGACGGCCTCGTTATACTCATCTCGCCTTAACGAAATCCGGTTTTCTATCTCCACCAGCTCATCCATAAGCTGTTGGTAGGTGGTGGAGGATTGTATGTTGGGATATTGCTCCACCACCGCAAGAAGCCTGGATAAAGACGATTCGATATTGGCTCCGGAAGAGCCTGTCTGCGGTTTGTTGATGATTTCAGACAAGGTTTTATTAGTTTGATCTATCTTCGTTCGCACATCGGCGACATGCCTGAAAATCTCTTCTTCCAAAGACGCGTGATTGAGCGTCAGGTTCACAAGGTTCACAAAAAGGTTCGAGCGTCTCTGGATGGCCGCTTCTACATGCCCCTCGCTGGATCTTACCTGCTCTCCCAGGTTTATAAACAGGTTGTAGTTATAAAGGCTCGACACTGAAAACAGGATAACGGCGATAAAAGACGCGGCGGCGATAAGCCCCCTGCCTTTAATCTGCGGTATAAATTTCCGCTGTGGCTCCAGCTCTTCTTTGCTCATCTGCCGCACAAGGGCTTTCATGCGGCGGACACGCTCTGCCTTTATCTCTTCAGAAACATCGCTGTCGGCGCCTTCGAAAACATAGGCTTTGCCTGGATCTTCAGCTCTTTGCGTCATTTTCGGTTAACCATGTTTTGCGGCTTCCTCCAGCTCCAGCGCTTTTTTAAAGCATTGGACGGCGGAGTCGTGATCGCCTTTTTGCTCGTAGGCGAATCCCAGCGACTGATACACGTTTGCGGCGTCAGGCTTTATCTCAAGCGCCGCCTTAAACGCCTTGATGGCTTTTGGATACTCTTTGAGGTTGTCGTAGGCTATGCCGAGACGATATTGGATATTGTAATTGGTTTTTTCTTTCTTGAGCGCCTCTTCAAGCGTAGACGCCGCTTTTTTGAAATCTTTCTCCTGGATATAGGCCATGCCGAGAACTGAGGCAAGTTTAATGTTCGACTCGTCCTGATTGCGGCCTTTCTCCAGAATAGCTATCCCTTCCGCCGCACTGTCTGTCTTTATATAAGAAACACCTAGATAGAAAACCACGTCAAGATCGCCAGGCTTGGCAGTGTAAACATTTTTCAATAGGCCAACAGCTTGAGAATACCTTCCTTTTTTTGCGTGATTAATCCCTTTATCGCGGTAATACGCAATCCTCGAATCCTCGTCTATGGTCAGTATCGATTTATACCCTTCAATAGCAACCGTAGTCACTTTCTTCATCACCATCATGCCCGCCTGTAAATAAAAACCGGCCTGGTCGGCGATATTGTTCAGGCTTTGAGCGTTTTTAGTAGTCATAACCTCTCCTGTTCAAAAATAATCAAATTTTCAAATTAATTTATAATCAGATGACACACAGCGCATGGCCCCCGATCCCTGTGCGCGAGCGCCGCTCCAGCCCTGATCGGTGGCGGCGGCAAAATCACTCCGCCAGGATCCGGGACTATATGCCCCGTCGCGCCTATGGGATGGCATCGCGTGCATTCCCCTCTGTACGGGTGCGGCATGATGGCGCCGGGGCGTATCATCGGCGCCGTCTCCACCTGCGCGAAGCCAAGCGGGCCATCGCCGCGCAATATAAAATTCATCGACGCGCCTTTTCTTATTACGGTAAGCGAGGCGTTGTCCCTGTTTTTTAATTTCCTGGATTCTCTTACAAGATCTTTAAGAGTCACAACCGCTCTTCCATTTACAGCCACCAGCACATCTCCTGCAAGCAAGCCTGAAACTGCGGATCTCAAAGTCACTTCGTCTATCAAAAGACCGTCAAGACTCATCGGCAGGCCCAGCTTTTTTTTGAGCTCATCTGTAAGGTGAAGCGCTTCGAGCCCCTGCCAGTGTCCTTCATACAGTTGCGCGTCAGCAGACACAAAACCACTCTTCATATCTGGCGTGATAAAATGTTGAGACTGCATGGCGCCTTGCGCGGGCAGGGCGTTTATTGAGACCGGCAATCCATCGTAGCCGGGGCCGTGAAAAAGAGTGTATACAAGCGCAAGCCCGATCATTACGAAACCTGCCGCCACAATCGTCTGCTCCGGTTTCATGGCAAAAACATCCTCACAGCTATTGCAAGCATAAGCGTGGCGTATATCCATTTTAATATGTTTATCGAAATCATCTTTGTCAGCCATGCTCCAACCATGCCCCCCAGGTAAGCGCCGGGAATAAGTATGGTGGCCAGGGCCAACGGTGTTTCCCACTCAAATGCGCCCACGCCTACACCATGAGCCATTGCCACGACAGAGCCTACTATCGACGCGCAAAAGACCATGACCGCGCTGTTTGCTATGGCGTTTTTTAAAGGCGCTCCCGCCACGTATCGTTGAAGGGGGACTTCGACGATGCCGCCGCTTATTCCAAGTATGCCGCTTACTATCCCCATGGGAAAGCCGAGCGATCCGTTCCGGGCCATATCATTTGAAATGTAGCCGCCTTGACCGCCTGGCCGTCCGAAAAGCCGTCCTAACATCGTCTCGCCGCCTTTTGTGAGCGGATCGTTGTCATACCCTGCGAATTGTCCGGCCTTATCGCTGGTGTCTTTGCTCAATTGATATATCTCCGCAAAGATATTTATAGCGATCCATAGCGCAAACGCGCCAAGGAGATAACGGATTGTCTCCATCTCCAGACTGTTTCCCACAAAATAACCTACTATTATTCCGGCCATCGCCCAGGGAAGCAGGGGGCGGATATTTTTAAATGTTATAAGCCCGCTATCGTTATACCTGATAGACGCCGCCCCGTAGATGAATATGTTGGTTATGTACGCCACGGGACGGACAAGCAGAATGCCGTAGCCGAAAAATAGCATCAGCCCGGTTATTTTTATTATGCCGCCTCCCATTGTCATCATCCCTCCGCTGATCCCGGAGACAAACCCTAACAGTAGAAGCCCCGCCACGGAATAAAGCGAATAGCCCCATAAAGTCCATCCGGGACTATGGACGGCGTCTTTAGCACGATTTTGACTGGTGGTAAAAGCCGTGTTTACTCCCATAGGGTAGAGGCTGTTGGCTGGCGCTCCCGACTGTCTGTCAAGAAAAACCCTTGCCTTTTTCCACCATCCGCTGTTAGTCGAGATTTGTGTTTTGGTGATGGGACGCCTGCCAGCCGCGTTACGCCCCATCTCCGTCTCTTGAGGCGCAACCGCCATATTCTGCGCGCTGTCTGGAGCCGGTGAAACTGGTCTTGCCACTCCTGCTTCGTTGACAGATGTGAGAAATTGAACGACATCCTGGAAATGAGAGACGATTATATGAGAGGGAATGGTATATCCAATTACTTGTCCACTGGGGTTTGTGGCTGTTATGTTAAGCCCGATCATCAGGCCACTTTTATTTACAAGCGGCCCGCCTGTCTGCCCCCATATATACACAGCGTCCGTATGGATCATGTTTGTCAAGGCCAGATCCGCTATATTGACATTAAGCCTCAGGTTTTGAATTACCCCTTCTTTCACGATAAGATCAGCGCCTTGAGGATCGCCAAAAGCATAAACCGGCTGACCCACCTGCAACGCCTGTGAATTTCCGAGCGTGACGAAGGTAAATATATCCCTCGATATCAGCTTGAGCATGGCCAGGTCGTGGGAAGGCGAGATTTTGACGATCTGAGCTTCGTATGTTTTTATACCGGCAGGCGTCATAGCTCTTACCACTATGTCCTGAAGCCCGGAGATAAGATGCAAAGCGGTGATTACGTATCCGCTGGGATTGACTATGACGCCGGTTCCCGCGCTCGTCAGTTGTCCGCCCGCTCCCGGCGCTCCATTCGCATTTAAGCTTGCTATATTGACCACCGCCGACCGGTTAAATGAATTTAACTTGTTCATAGCCGCGCCCCCAACGCCCACCGCCCTGAGCGACGACATAAAACCTGCTCCACCGGATCCAATCAGCCGTTTGGAGATGGCATAGTCTTGCAGGATATGAAAACCCCATGCGAAGGTAGCAAGGCAGGCCAGTCCCATAATCGCGGCGGGAGCTTTCCAGCTACGGTTGCAAAAAGGGGTTGTCTTCTCCGGCGGGCTATTATCGTTCATGTCAATCGGGGGCTATCATTTGAAAAAATGGCTAACGTTGTTGTCGGCGCAGGCATCAGGCGGTCTCCCCTGATTTTCTTAAGTCCTGCCTGTTGTCTTTGAGTTTCATTTCCGACTTGACAGCTTCAAGCTCTGGCACAGAGCCGTGAGGCGACTTGAAGTGAACGCTGATATTCCCCACATGATCGATAAGTTTTGCGATTGTCTCTTCAACCAGGTCGCTTGTTTTCTTGGCGTCGGATATTGATTGATCCGGATCGACGCCTACAATCATGTCTATCCACAGATCCTGTCCCACCAGCCTGGTTCTTAACTGCTCTATGGAGCTGACCCCTTTGACTCTGGAAGTTTCTTCTTCAATCCGTTCGATAACCTCCTTGGGAGCGCTGGAATCCATAAGCCCCTGATACGAGTCCCAGAGAATTTCTCCGCCGAGATAGAGCAGGTGAACCGACTCGAAAAGGGCGACAAACGAGTCGAGCCAGGGCATACCGAGGTAATGAGAGCATATGATGCCTACGGCCACCGCCATTGAGGATAAGGCGTCCGCGCTGTGGTGCTTCGACAGTGAATTGACCATGGGGCTGTTTATTTCACGCGAGACGCACTTTGTATACGTATACATTAAAGCGTTGGCAAGAACAGAGAATATGGCCGCCCACAAAGCGATGAGGAGCGGCGCCTCATGCTTTCCTTCCAAAAGGCTCTCGGCGGCGTACAAAAATATGAGCCCTGTGGCGCCTATGAATATTACGCTTACAACTCCAGACAGGATGAATTCAATCTTTCCGTGACCGTAAGGGTGCTCTTTGTCTATCGGCTTTTTGGATACTTTCAGCCCTATTATTATCAAGACCGAAGCGATAACGTCTTTAGCGGAGTAAAGAGAGTCCGCCACAAGCGCGTGGGAGCCGGATATCAGCCCCACGAACATTTTCATAAACGCAAGGGCCAAGTTCGACGTAAGCCCGATCCATCCCACGGACTCGTAACAGACGACGCATTCAGGATATCTCATTTTGGCGCCTGTTAAACTTCAATCCTCAATTCCACGCCCTTCATTCGACCGGAATTGATTTCATTTTTGAAGGCGCCTTTGCCTCTGATTTTGCTCTCCCGCAAGCCATATCTCTTATCCCGTCGGCAACCTTGTCGATTCCATCACAACACTTTCTGGCCAGTTCATTATTCGAACGCTTCAACACCTCGTAAACCAGAGCCCCGGTGAACACCCCCACGAAAATTCCTGTCAAAAGCTTGCCCATGACTTTATTGCCTCCAAGAAAAAATTTAATCTTCCAGATCGATATCTTTATTATTTTTTTTTGCTCCTTTGAGAATCTGGCTGAACGTCGCCAGCGCGTATCCGCCGATAAAAGCGCCGGCCAGGGCCACGATAACCGGTAGCTGTAAAGCAGGCCCCACGATAAACCGCACCCAGACCGGATGCAGGTTCTGCGTTGAAAAGATCAGCAGTAAAATGGCCAGAATTAAAGAGACTATAAGTTTTCCCATGCGCCGCCTTTCCAGTAATCGCGCCAGTAAAAAGCCGCGGTCTTTGCCGTCATCATAGCTTCTGGGCCAGAGCGCCGAAAAAAGGGAATAGCCATGCTTTCTCCAGAAACACGCTGATAACGCCGAAAATGGAGAACAATATGCAAATAGATATTGCCGCGCTGAAAAAAAACCGTCCGAACGTTGGCGTGAACAGAATAAGACCGGCCAAAACTTCGATAACCCATATCACAAGCCCCTGCCGGGTATGAAAGCTTACATAATCGTCGGTTCTGTTAATCAACAGCGGCGCAAGGCAAAGACAGCCCATATACGCGAGCATGGAGAGGAGCTGGGAGCTGATGTTCAGATCCTGCTCAAGAGCCCGTTGCTGATACGATTTCATGACGGCGCCTCTAACGGCTCAGCCTCCTATCATCTCGCCGAGCTGGCTCCAGTATTTCGGTGGAAGATCAACGGCGAGCTTTAACGCCCCGGCGCAACCCGCCAAATCCGGATTGCTCACCTTTTTTACCACCACTTCTCCGTAATCGCTCATCCGCTTCATTATTAACTTATCCAATCCTTTGATGTTTGATCCGCCTCCGGCAAGGTAGATATTCTTCAAAACTTTTTCCTGATCCTCCGGATCGAATCCCATAACTATATTTTCAACCTGCTCAAGAATATCGGGCAGTATCATTTCGCAAGAGGAGCGAATCTCTTCAGTAATATCGTGATTGACCGGCTTGCCGCCTGATCTCATGCCCGCAAGCGACGGCCCATTGGCCTCCCCGACGAAAGCGTATTTTTCTTTGAGCGTCTTGGCCAGATGCCGCGTTACCTGGACATCTGGAAAGCTATCCGATATTGCCGTCTCCAGCGCTTCATCTATATAGTTCCCGCCTTTGAGGATCGTCACCTGGTCGTCAGGGCCGGGAATCGTTCCTTTCATTCCGCATACGTCCGTGGTGCCCGCTCCGATGTCGATTATGATGGAGTTTTTAAGCTCGCCTAGCTCATAGGCCACGATAAACGGCTCAGACAGCACCAGCGCAATATCCATGGTCTGTTGCGCCAGATTTAACAACATGCCTTTGCTTGCGAAAGAGGCGCGGGCGGGCACGCCTATGATGCCGCAGACCTTGTCGCCAGGCTCAGGATCGGCGAGGGATACGACATGTTTTATCAACTCGCGGGCGGCTTCTATATCGCGTTCGCTTCCTTCTTTTAACACCCCTTTTTCCAGTGGCGAATAAAGAGTTAGATAAGACCTCTTCTCCACAGCCTCCTCGCCGAACACGTGGGAGCCGCCAAGCAGTTTTACCGCTATAAGATCTTTGGGATAGCCGACAACAGAATTTACTATCGACTCGGCTCCTCTATTGGACATCATTATGGTCCTCGATGTGCCAAGATCAATCCCTAATAGAAGCCGATTAGCCCCGTTTTCCGATGTCATACTTCCTCCATACGAACCTTAGATAAATCGATAATCTCTTTACCGCCAGGTAAACAGCTACCTGCTGAACTTGAGCAAAGCAGTCCGCCTGTAACAGCGGGCGTTGTCATAGTAAAACTCTTTAAACTACCGGAATTTTTCTTCGCTTTCCCGGCTTTGAACCTTTCGATTCAGGGGGACCGAACAAAAGTCTCGAAACCGAACCGGTGGCGGAGGCTCCTGCGCCTATGACTGCGTTTACAATATCCACTGGAGCCGCCAGCGCTCCTGTCACCACGTATCCTGCGGCTTTTCCGGCGCCAGCCCCTAAAGTCGCGCCACCGCAAGCCACCTTGCCTGTTATTTTACAGGCCGTCGCTAACGCGGCGGAAACGGCGCCAGCCTCTGTTTTTGCAAGTTTTGTTTTAGCGCCGGAGCTTGCAAATCCGGTCAAAACCTTTCCTGCGTCTAAAAGTCCGCCAACCGCCGCGCCGGTCGTTTTAAACAATCCAGCGCCTAAAGTGGTAACCTCGATAGACATCCGCTTGTTATGGCGGGTTTTGGCTTCAGTTTTTTTTGAAGTGGAGCTTTTGGTCGAGGCAGGTTTTTTTGTTGAAGCTGGCCGTTCAGCTTTTTTATTAACAGTTGTTCCTGTTTTTTTTGTTTTGGTGGCGGCTTTAGTTTTTGCCGGAGCGCCCTGGGCCTGGCGCCTGGCCGCTACGTCTGCGGCGATATCGCCCAGATGTTTTTCTTTTTGTCTACCCTTCGGTTTTGCCGATGTTTCAGTAGATATATTTTCTCCCATCATTTTTTCGATCGCCTTCGCACTTTTCTTCTGCCGGTTTAAAATGCCGCTCATCGCGGAGGAAGTAGAGAGTTTCCCCGATTTTCCGCTTACCTTTTTAGCAGTCATTTATTTTTTCTCCCCGATTTGTTTTTTGTCCTGAAATAATCTTGTGATCGCGCTTGCCGTATTAACAATCACGCCGCTGACTCCACTTGCGATATCAACCGGGGCGGCGACCGCGCCTTTGACCACATACCCGGTTATTTTTCCCACTCCAGATCCGGCCGCCAGAACCCCGTCCGCCACTTTTCCAGTTATAGAGGCCGCTGTTTTAATGGAAGACGAAATGGGGCTATCGTCCGCTACTTTTTCCTCGCTACCAGCGCCGGACGGTTTACTGCCGGGCTTGACCATCTGTTTTATGGCTCCTACTGCGTCCTTAACGCCAGTTTCAATCGTATTGGCGGCCGCTTGCGCTCCGGATCGGGCGGCCCCTGCGACCGTCTTGCCCGTATCGACGACACCACCGATACTTTTGCCTACGGCGCCGGCCACTACAGAGCAAAACGGCTCCACTTCTACACGTAAATTTTTCTTATCTTTCTTTTTGGCAGTCTTGTCCGATACTATTTTCCTTATTGTTTCATCTGTAAATCTGCTTGCTTTGTTTACCTTCTTTTTTTCGATATGGCTACTGCTCTGCTCCTTTACGCTTTTAACGATCCGGGGTTTTTCATCCTTATCAGATGAGACGATCTGTTCGATGGAAACCGGAGCAGGCTTGCTATCGTCCTCAGGCGTGACGGCGTCTTGCGTTGGAGCCGGGCCGGACGCCGTGAGCTCGACCGGAGCCTCCGCTTCTTTAACCGGATACTTTTTTTCCAGACTTGCGTTTTTCAAGTCCGGTTTTTTTGGGACGTAAGGTTTTTGCCCGCTCTGGTCAGCAGGCCCCCCCAACCAGGGATTGGACTGCTTTAGCGGATCGAATTTTTTTCCCGGCTTTGAGATAGCGCGCGTCTCGTGGTAATCAACGGGCCTGGAAGGCCTGACGCTCCGCGTTTTTTTTGCGCCCAGCTTTTCGAGCGCGTTCAGGTTAAACGAATAGCCGTCCTGCCGGTTCAATTTATCTTTGGTCATACATATTTCCAGCTTTTCTTATCATTGGACATTCTTAACAAGGCGCCTTCCACTTGACTATTTCTCTGGCCAACGCCGTGTAATCTTTTGCGCCCCTGGAAGAGGGCATGAAATCCACAGCCGCTTTACCGAACGCAGGGCTTTCGGCCAGTTTTACATTCCGGCCGATTTTTGTCCTTGCGACATGTTTTGGATAACTTTTCCTGAGAAGTTTCATCGCCTCGCCCGATAAGCTGACTCTTTTGTCGTAAAAAGTAGGCAGAATCATTGACAGCTTGAGCTTCTTGTTAAGCCGTTTTTGAACGATTTCGATAGTCTCTTCGAGCTTTTGCATCCCCACCAGGGCGAAAAACTCCATCTGGACAGGAACCAGCGCTTCAGTTGCGAACGTAAAAGCGTTTATCGTTAGAATCCCAAGATGCGGCGGACAGTCGATAAGAACAAAATCGTAATTGGCGGCTATCTTTTTCAGGCCGGTTTTTAGTATCTGCTCCCTGCCGACTTTGTAACTAAGCTCAAACTCCGCCGCCGACAGGTTCAGGTGGCTTGGCAGTAAATCGACATTGGGAAATACCGAAGGCGCAAGTATTTCGCTGGCTGTTTTCCTCTCCAGCAAAAAGTCGTAAATGGAAAAGTCAAGGTCGATTACATTCACTCCCACATGCAGGCTTAAATTCGCCTGGGGATCGAGATCGACCAGCAAAACCTTTTTCTTCATTTTCCCCAGGCATGCCCCAAGGTTTGCGGCTGTAGTCGTCTTGCCGACTCCACCTTTCTGGTTTACTATGGCGATTGAGCGCATCATCCCTTACCTGATTGTCACAAACATACGCTGGTTGCTTCTGTCTACCTCCAGCAAAGCCCCGTTTTGCTCCGCAGAGAGCCATATGGCCCGGTTCAACGCCTCTGCCGTTCCCACAGGCGTCCGATTGATAGCCACGATCAGGTCACCTGATATTAATCCCGCCATATCAGCAGGCGAACCGGGCGATATTTCCACAACGAGCGCTCCGCTTTTACCGGTGAAACCTGGATCGTTGGCGGCTTCATTCAGGCGCAAAGGCTCAAGCTCCATCCCCACCCAGGAAAACTCTTTCGGTAAAAGAGGAGGCGTGGCGCCGGTCTGTAATCTTGCGGGAGCTTCTTTGTTACCCCAGAATATCGGCTGGTTTGCGGCGCCGGTTTGTGGCAAGACCGGTTGAAGAGCCGGATTAACAGTGGAAGGCGCTTTATCAATATGGAGATAGAGGTTGCGCCGGGCGCCGTTACGGAAAATCGATACCCGCGCCGTATCGCCGGTCTTATATGAATTGACCAGTTTTAACAGGTCTTGCGGAGTGTCGAATCGCCGTCCGTCGATCTTGAAAATTATATCTCCAGGTTTCAATCCGGCCGCTTGCGCTGGAGAGCTGGTGTATACGCTGTTGACGAACGCGCCATTTACTACAGGGGAGTTAAAGCTCCTTGCGATAACCTGGTCTATACGCTGGACTTCAGCCCCGAACCAGTTTTGCTTCAAGCCTTGCCTGATAGGAGCCGCGCCAGCTTGCATAGCGGCGTTCATCCCGACGGCTCCACCAGGATTCATGGAAAACCCCAGAGAGCCTTGACGCGCAGGCGCCGATTGTCCGATGATCCGGTGGCAGTTGCCGCAAGGGCCCCTGTCGCCATGCGGACTTACCGCGTTTGCCCGGATCGAGGGAGCCGTCTTGGCGGCGACCGGCGCCGCAAATGCGGATCTTGCCCCGGCGTCCCATTTTAGCGCTCCTTTCAAGTTGGGCCTCATTTTGGGAAGTGTAATAAGCTCTTCTAAAAACTCCCGCGCCTCGTTAACCGGAACGGAGAAGCCGATGCCCGCGAATGCGCCGGTGGGTGTGTAAATGGCGGTGTTGACTCCCACCACATAGCCGTTAATATCCACCAGCGGGCCGCCGGAGTTACCCTGGTTGATGGCGGCGTCTGTCTGGAGCAGGTTTTTGTGGTTTACGCCTTCGATAACTATAGATTTACGTTTGCTTGAGATTATTCCCTGGCTTACTGTCTGGTCGAGTCCGAAAGGGCTTCCGATGGCGAGGATCGGGTCGCCGACCATAAGTTTCTCCGAATCGCCCATAGAAGCCGGGCTTAAAGCGAATCCAGGCTCTATTTTCAGGAGAGCAAGGTCTAAAGTTTCGGACATGCGCGCTATTTGCGCCAATGAGCGGATGGCGCCCTGGGGCCGGAAAACGGTTACATAAACCTGGGTCGCTTTTTCCACCACGTGATAATTGGTGAGGATATATCCGTCACGGGTCACGATGATTCCCGACCCTATGCTTTCTACTCCAGCGCCGGTGAACGGGTTGGTGAACTTTAGGGCGCCGCCTGTATTATCCTGGGTCTTGGCTACTGCTGGCTTTAAAACAGATGAGGATTGTCTGGCGCTTATGTTTACCACTCTTGATTTCATAAAAGCGGCCACTCCCCGAAAAGGGCTGACCGCCACGGTAATGGAGCGGGCGGCGGCAGGTGTAAAAGCTCCGCCTGATGGTGATACAGCGGTCGCGGCGGAAGTATTGTTTGCCCAAAGAGCCGAAAGTTTTCCATTGGCGTAGAAGCTTGTATACCAGTAGCTTCCTATCACGATAAACACGGCGATCACGCAAACCACGAATAAAAACTTTCGCAAGTCTTTACCGCAACGTTGTTCTTTATCTCTGGGCATAGTTTTAACGGTTTATCAGTTTCCTTTTCCCAGTTCTTCATCCGTTGCGTCTTCATCTCCATTTTCCCGGACGACAGACACGCCGGCGCCGATGGCGATAAGCCCAAAAAGAATCATTACGACAGGAGCCAGTCCACGCAGAAGCTCCGCAACCGACCACCACCATACCGATAACCCCCACAGACCGAGAGCTATCGCCACTAATCCGATAATAATATTTGGCATTCCCACGCTCCTATACAAAATTTAACTTGAATGTTTCATCCTGCAGACGCTAACCCCGCCCCGAATCAGCCAGTGTCATATCGCAAGTTTATCCTTTATATTCAACGGTTTTGCGCTCTTCTCCGGCTTGATGTCACCTTCTTCGTCCTCCTCGCAGGCCCGCTCCTGGCTCAGGATATACAAAGCGTAAAACATGATCAGAAGGTTTGCTACGCCGGTAAAAACGAACGGAGCCGGAGGCCCTGCTTTGTCGAAAAGAATCCCGCCCGCGAAGAGAAATAATACGATCCCAAGACATCCGACAGTGTTAAACGCTCCTAACACCGATCCTCTGATTCTCTCTGGAGCAAGGTCGAGTGTGAGGGTCTGCGGGGCCAGCAGGCATCCCGCCTGTCCCATCGCAACAAGTGTGGACGGTATGAGAATCCAGAGACTGAACGGGTTGATTATGAACCCGAAGCTTACAAGCCCCATACCTGTCAGCCCCATTCCCATGGCGATTGAATGCACCCTGCCATAGCGTTCGATGGCCGAGCCCCAGGCAGGGATAGAGATAAGCGACACCACGCCGATATATCCTATTATAAGGCCGCCGCGCGCCGCCGCTTCGGCGTGATCCATGGCTAAAAGATCCGCAAAGTAGATAAACCAGATCATAAGGAACAGGCCGATCATCACCATATCGTTCCTGGATGAAAAAGCCGCAAGAAAGGTGAGCCTGAGTTTTCTTTGTTTATATAAAAGTGTTTTTAGCTCTGCAAACGGCATCGATTGCGCTTCCATCCGTGGAATGATATCCACAAGCAAGTTTTTGGCCAACCATGCGCCTGCAAAAGCGATGATGGCCAGAAAAAACATCGAGACCGTTACACCTGCGTTTTGAGGAATCCTCATCAACGCCGCATACGAAAGCGTCGCGCCAAGCCCCATCATGAACCCGGCCCTGGCCAGCAGTCCCGGCCTTGTCTGTTTATTTGAAAAGTCTCCGGTCAGCGTCACGATCTGCGGCCATACGGCGGCTGTGCCAAGGGAAATTATGATCCTGGCAAGGTAAAAAACGGCAAGCCCGCTCAATCCCATAAACGCTCCTATAAGGCCGCAAAATGGCGCTATCATCGTTGTGACTCCGGCCAGAGCGAAACCCGATACGATTAAAGATATTCTTCCGAACCGGTCGGATAAATATCCGAAATAGCCTATGAAAAGAAGATCGGCTATTTCGGTGGCGACTTGTATGTTCGAGTTGATAAAACCGGCGTTTTCTCTGGAGAGGCCCAGAATACTTTTAAGAAAAAGGGGCTGGATGGCGATTACCATCGTCATGAAAACCGTAGCGACAGCGGCCACCAGATACAATGCGTTCAAATGGTTCTGATCGACTTTGCCATTGACCATAAAACATCTCCAACCAGCTAAAACAGGAAAAATACCGCCCACCGTCGCGGAGAGATAAAAATGGTAAAACGGCTATCGACCAGACGTCTTACCGGTTATTTACGACTTATTTCAACTAAACGGCTATAGAGCTTCCGCCCAGTCTCCAATAACGGGAATCTTCCATGCCTTTGTAAGAGAGACGGAAAGCAGGCCTATTATCGAGAAAAGAATAATTAACAGCGCCGAGACGCTGAAAAACATCGGGCCGAGCACAGGCACATAAAGTCCGAAAATGGCCAACACTCCCCATATCCAGAGCACAAGCCCCTGGCGGGCGTGGAACGCCACATACTCGTCGTCTCTGTTTAAGATAAGCGGCACGAGGCAAAGAATCCCCAGGTAACTTACGAAAGATAAAAACCTTGGCTTGAAGCCGCCTTCGCTTTCGATGATATTTTTTTTATCCATATGTATCCGATCCCCCCTTTACGCCAGATCGTCGGCAAGTTCGCTATCAGCAGACTGACGGCTTTTCATATATCCGTAAATTCCGGCCGCCGCCACACCAGCCAAAATGACAGGCCCCCATGCGCCAAGCCCCAGGCCGAGTCCCAGGCTGTATCCTGTACCGGACCAGATCGTACCGCCCGTGGCGACCGATTTAGCGGCTGTGGTAACGGCGCCGGTCGTGGTCATGGCTTTGCCTGCTGTAGCGCCTTTTGTCGCAACGGCTCCTTTTCCAACTGCGGACATCTTGATCCCTTCTATCTCAATTCCCTTCATCATCGCCCCCTTGGCGGCTCCGCCTTTTCCTGCGGCTCCTGCGGATTTCGCGCCGCTGAACAATGCTGGATTGGCTTTCAACGCCTCAAACGCCTTTGCGCCTTCTAGTTCTGTTATAACCGGCATGCCCTGTCCTCCCTCTGGAATGTGAAAGATTGTTTAATAACCGTCTTTTTAAAACCCCTGTTTCAAATATCATTGACCTTGCGATACTTGTTATTTTTCCCCTGCAACTCCCTAATATCATATATACAGCGTCGACGAGAGCAAAAGTCTATCTTTTAAGCAACCACTGTCCTTGCTATACTCAATTAGTGTAGTTTCGCACGTATATTACATTATTTCAATACATTTGTGAGCGTTTCGGGGGGGGGTAATTTTCATACTTATATTATATATTGCTTATACCAAATGGTTTCTATCTTTTAAGTAGTAAAACATTCGGTTTTATGGTCAATCGGCGTCGGCGGCCAGCAGGTCGCGGACGCATGCAAGGATCTCATGGAGTTCAAACGGTTTCGCAAAAGTTTTGACCGCCCCACGGGTTTGAGCCGTATCCAGCAAAAGCTCAATATCCTTACTGCTCGCTTTCACTCCACCGCCCGATATAACCAGGATTTTGAGATCAGGGAAATCTACCAACAAGCCGGACATAAACTCCAGGCCTTCTTTTTTTGGCATTACCAGATCGGTGATTACAAGATCGGTCGGATTTTCCCGGAAAAGTTTATCGCCCTCCTCACCGTCTTTTGCCAGCGTAACTTTGTGGCCGCTAAACTCCAGCGCGCGCCAGAGTGAAACTCGGATACCAAGCTCGTCATCTACAACCAGGATTTTCGCCATATCATCCCCCTATCTTTTTCGGCTATTTACGTTGGGGAGCCTCTAATAATCCATTTCTGCTACAATCGGCTGTAAAAGGCGCCATGCT
>ENA-ORDP01000753-ORDP01000753.1-marine-sediment-metagenome-genome-assembly--contig:-NODE-753-length-19575-cov-4.356148_pt1 | contig 19575 bp, 20 predicted proteins | sample MGYA00248627_ERZ508539 | MGnify/ENA primary metagenome ERZ508539 (study PRJEB26208, sample SAMN05571518) | marine sediment metagenome | biome: deep sea; feature: Hydrothermal vent; material... | reverse complement strand
AGGTAGGGCAATGCAGGAGCAATTGCCGATAGCTATCATCCACTTAAGGAATTAATCAGAGGCTCCTTAAATCATCCTGGCAATCACATGAAAGATACACAAAAAGACAACGTGGAGATAAACGAGGGCGAAGTTCTGCCGCAACCGGCTAACCCATTGAAGGGCGCCAGCAAGACCTCACGCATTCCGATAAAAGTTGTGCCAAAGACTCAGCCACTTAAAAAACCAAACTGGATTCGTGCCCGCGCACCCAATTCTCCTGCGGTGGCCAAACTCAAAGCGACTTTACGCGAACATAATCTACACACAGTTTGTGAAGAGGCTGCCTGCCCGAATATCGGTGAATGTTTTGAACACGGCACCGCCACGTTCATGATCATGGGCAGTATCTGTACACGTCGCTGTCCTTTTTGCGATGTCGCACATGGCCGCCCCGAGCCGCTTGATACTAATGAGCCGACAAACCTTGCCAGTACGATTGCCGCAATGAAATTAGCTTATGTCGTGATTACCTCGGTCGACCGCGATGACTTACGTGATGGGGGCGCAGAGCACTTCGCCCAATGCATCGCGGCGATAAGGCAGGCATGCCCTGAGACAAAGATTGAAATCCTTACCCCGGATTTTCGTGGCCGCATGGAAAAGGCCTTACCGATTATCACGAATGAGTTGCCTGATGTGTTCAATCATAACCTTGAAACGATCCCCCGATTATACAAAAAGGCCCGTCCAGGCTCAGACTACCAGTGGTCTTTGAACTTGATCAAGAATTTCAAGGCACAGAACCCACACGTCCCGGCCAAATCAGGCTTAATGCTGGGTTTAGGCGAGACCCTGGATGAAGTCAAAGACGTGATGCAGGATTTGCATGAGCATGGCTGTGACATGTTAACACTCGGACAATACTTGCAACCCAGTCAACATCATCTGGCGGTAGAGCGTTACATCACACCCGAGGAATTTAAACAACTTGAAGACTACGGTTACCAACTTGGCTTTAAAAATGTAGCGAGTGGTCCGATGGTCCGGTCATCTTATCATGCAGATATACAGGCCAAAACCGTAAGCAATTAAAATAGCGTCAGGAGAGAAAACATGGAAGTACTTATCGGCAAAATCATGGAGACCCTGATATTACCCCCCGGTCTCATGCTCGCGATGATAGTCGCTGGCCTCCTGTTACGATTACGTTTCTACCGTACAGGACAAACCTTCGTCTATTCCGGTTTTACGCTTCTTATCCTCCTGAGCTTACCCCTTGTTGGTAATAGCCTCGTCGGCGCAACACAAAACTATCCCGCACTAACAGAAGAAAATATTCAATCCCTGAATGTTAAGGCAATTGTCATTCTGGGTGGCGGCCGATACGCCGATGCACCTGAATATGGGCAAGACACTGTATCAAAGTCGGCACTGGAGCGCTGCCGTTATGGTGCCTATCTTCAACGCAAAACGAAACTACCTATTCTGGTGACCGGTGGTTCTGTTTTTGAGAAAAGAATATCTGAAGGCGAGCTAATGAAACAGGTGCTGGAAGATTCATTCGTCGCTGTGGTGCGTTGGGTTGAAGGAGAGAGCAGAACAACCTATGAAAACTCAACCTATAGTTTCAAAATGCTAAATGACGATAACATCAAAGATATCGTGCTTGTCACCCATGCCTTTCATATGGCGCGCTCCGTCGAGGCATTTGAAAAAGCGGGCTTCAACGTCACACCCGCACCCATGGGATTTTTTACCGGATCAAAAAGGCCCATATACTTTCGAATTCTACCAAGTGTGGGAGCACTAAAGCACAGCACCATTGCATTGCATGAATGGGTAGGCCGACTTTGGTACAACCTGCGTTACTATTAACAACCTGAAACGGTGCCAGGTTTATCGGCCTTCATATAGAATGCGCCAGTCACCTGCTTGCTTAGCAAGGTAAATACGCTTTCTGACTTCACCATTGTAATTGTTTGACTGGTATTTCTGAATAAACCTGGCAACCACCATCGGCTTGCCTGAGCTGGCCCGCTCTGGGTAGTAAAAGAGCGAAAGCTCAGCCAAATCAATTTTCTGATAGGTTTTTTGTTTCGCAATACGTGATTTGTATTGGCGCCAGCTATGAATATCATGCCGCCCACTCCAGAAATTATCGGCATAGTGACTTAGATAACGATCGACGTCGAGGCTTTCCCAATCCAGTCGCCAGCGCTCTATCGATTTCAAAACCTGGGACCGAACTTGATTCCATTGTTGCTCATCGACCCACTCGACCTTATCGGTAATAATCATGGGCGTTTGCCCGGGTTTAATTAGATGTGTGATTTTTTTAAGATCAAGATTCGATATAACGACACAGCCTTCACTATCGAGAGGTGGACGACTGTAATAAATTCTGTCCGTACCATGCAACCAAATACCATCGCCCGTCTTGCCTAACTTGCGATCCAGTGCGTTAGGATAATTAGTTGGAAAGGCACCTATACCGTATTTTTCCGGTAGTTCATTATCAGGTATCCACGAGGTAATAAAATAGACACCTTCAGGTGTGCGTAAATCACCTTCAATTTTTTTGTTGCCTTGCTTACGCCCGGTACTTATATAAAAGTCTCGGATTAATTTTGCTGGGGCGTTAGCACTTTCTCTCTGGAACACATAAATACGATGGCGAGATTTATCGACGATCAGAGCCGTTTGTATTTTATTGCTCAAGTTAAGTAATTGAAGCGGTACCTTATTTGACTGTAACGGTTTGACATTGGCCAGGATCCGCATTTTTTCCTCATAACGAAGAGCTTTTAGTTTCGCGCTAATACGAGGATTCTGATCTAAAAGCCGGGAATAACTAATGTCCGGTGTAGAACTTAATCGTGAAGCAATAAAATCTGCCTTGACGAGGTGGGCAAGGTGAAACTCCGGTGCGCGTTGTGACAGTTCCGTTAACGTATTGATCGCCGCCTGCGTATCGCCTAACTGAAAAGATACCATGCCGTTCAACAGCTGGGCTTCGTAGTCTTCTCGATCAGCCACTAAGCGTCGATTCAATCGAGTACGCAATTTTAACAAATCGTTATTATTAAGCCCAAGGCCTGTAACTGATTGTATTTCTAACTCTGTATTTAACTTGGGGGTTAATATAGCCGATGGGCTAACCAGCGCCACCTTGACGGTTGCCGATTGCCTCAACGCCTGTTGATCTGTGTTCGCAAGCTGGATCTGACCCTGAGTCTGACTCTGGCTCACAACGGCCAGCAACATCAGAAAGGCGACGCAGATAAAAATGAATGATTTTCGGTACAGCAACATAGGCATACTATTTTACGTTCGAAACACTTCTTTCAGCAACAATTCGCCAACCATCCGGAGTCTGACGCAGTTTCATTTCCTTTTTGGTCATATCCTGATAATTGCTGGCCCGGTAAACCTGAATGAGCTTTACTTGCGCTTCTTTGTTACTGATCGGCCTGACCTCGATATCCTTGAGACCAATCTGGATCCAGCTGGGTTTTTTCAATCGTGCCCGACGGTCTCGTTGCCATGACCGTCGCGATTGCCCTGGAGGATGGTAATCGTCCGCATAAAAAATGAAATAGACATCGGCCGCCTGCTCAGACCACGCTGCGGCCCAGCCTTCCAGGGTTGTAATTATTTCACTTTCATTAAAGGTCGTCGTTGGCTTGTGGCTGGGAATAGTGGCTTGCTTTTTTCCCCGCAGTGTCAGCTGCACGTCCGGTTTATTAGTCTCGATTGCGGGGGCTGTGCTCGTCGTGGAGTTTATTTTGGGGCCGCTAGCCGCCTTAGCGGACAACATGGTCAGCTCGACAAGTTCAAGCCGGTTCCCACCCGGTTTCAGTCTCAGGGCTTTGCCGTAAGAATCTCTCGCCATCGCAACATAGATATGACTCAGGTTGTCATACACGGCAGCGTAACTTGGGTCCGCCCGGAGTGCCTGTTCAAGTAAGACCTGCGCAGCAGCGAGGTCATCGTCGGCCACAAGTATTCCGGCAAGATTGTTATAGGCCTCAGGTCGCACTGGGTTGAGGGCAATGAGTCTGCGGTAGATATTTTCAGCCTCAGCGGTTTGATCGGTTTGTTCAAGCAGACGTGCCTTTAGAAATAAGGCCGCGTAGTCATCCGGCGTCTGGCTGAGATATTCGTTCAATTCCTTAAGAACGGACTTCCGCTCACCTTGCCCGGCGCGGGCTTGAAGCTGGGAAATTTCGACGGCCTGCGACGGCAGGACAACAGAGCAGATTAAGAATGCACAAAAGAGAAAGAAACGAAACGACATATTAAATAACCCATAGCCCTCACCTGTTACTACTATAGCCCGTTCGAGAAAAACTGCAATGATTATATCAACTTACAGCACGCCCACAAAGACTTAGGCCGACAATGTCGTGCTCAGATCCAGCCGTTCCATCAGGTAACACAGACAATCCTGACGAATAATATCCATATCTAAAGTAAGCATTGATGGCATCACCTCGGCCACGGTGCAAAGCATGCCATCCTTGATGGTAAAATACCGATCTGCCACATCCTTGCCAAACTCATTCAGGGCCATTACCGGCATGTAATCCGGCTCACGTACCCGGGCCAGGGCCTTTCCGGCTTCAAGCGCAGTGAAGTTCAGGAAATCCACCTCCGGCAATAGCTGCAACGCACAATCCTCACCCTCAAGACCGACACTCAGGCCTTCTTTTAATTTAACGATAACCACCGTATGGAATACATTCAAATTGTGGATATCCCGGCTATGTTCATCAAACTCGCCCATATCGAGTGCTGACAAAATAAAATCGCAGGCATGTTCTACCCCGTGTTTTTCACCCGGCTTGCCACATTCAACCGTCACCGCAGGGCATAAATTAGCAAAAGCCAGAGACTGCACCGTATCAGGCGTTAAAAAATACACCACGGTATTTGAAAACATCGTTGCCAATTCAAAAAAAGGCGTCGCCAGGCGATTGATGCAAGCGTAATGCGGGTTATGCCCGGAATTATTATGGATATCGATACTGGCAAATACATCCCGCTGCTCCATCTGCTCCAGAATTTCACGTACCATGTCCGCTTCATCCTGTTTGGCGTCGGCCTTCCAGATACGGTTGTAATCGGGTTGGCTATCAAGATGTCGCACTGACTGCCTCGCCGCATGCACGTTCCCAATAAACAGGCTCATTGCACGGGGTAATACCTTTTCCTGGTATTGTCTCAGTACCTGCCGAGCGGCCAGCCAACCAGCCGGTTCATTTCCATGTAACAGCACTGAGACAAACAAAGGCCGTGTCTGTGTCCCCGGCAAATGAATCAAGCTGGGACCCGGCAATACCGTGTGCAACTCACTCGAATCACAATCAAGCAAACCATCAGGAAGAGAACCGTAAACGGTTAACATGTTACACCTGCCACTCGTGTACGGGGGCACCACTATTTTGGTGTCGATAATAACTTTCGGTCAAGGCGTGCATATCCAGGCCGTGTTTCTTAACGAAAGCCCGTTGCCAGATCGTGCCGTTAGTTTTTTGCTCCAGCCGGTCGCCGATAACACCCAGGTATTCTTTTATATCAGAACTTGCGATGCCCAATTGTTGCAGCCCTTGATAGGCAAGTGGCAACAATACTTCACGCAATAGATCAATAGCCGTGTGATGAGCACCATCAGTCCAGGTCAATTGTGAACGCAAACCAAGATGAGCGGCGCGATAAAAATTATTTTTTGCCGTAGTAAAATCGATCGTGTTCTCCGGAGCGCTCTCCGCCATCGCCAGCCCCATCACCGCACCATAATAAAAAGCGGCATTTGCAATCGCATCAATCGTACTGGGGCCCGCCGGAACAACGCGTTGCTCTATTCTTAGATGTGCTGTGCCCTGCTGATCGAAACCAATAAGTGGACGATTCCAGCGCCAGACGGTACCGTTGTGTAAACGCAGGTGTGGCAAGTTACCCGACGAACTATCCAGTTCGACCGGCAGCAGTACCGGATAATGCTCAAGATTCTCAGTAAAACACTCCATCATGCTTTCGCGCACATAACCCGCACCAAATGTAACACGTGCGATAGGACCAAATGTTGCGCCATCATAACCACCCACCGAGACTGCCTGTTCGAACAAGGGAATGCGTGTTTCATCCCACAAATCTTTACCAAACAAATAAGGCGAGTTGGCCGTTAATGCTACCAATGGTGCCGATAATAAAATGCTTGCATTATAAAACCGTGCAGCCTGTTGCTGGTTAATCTGGATATGAATTTGAAATGAAGTTGCCGCCGATTCCAGCATCACATCCCGGTGGGTCACTTTTAGATGTTCCAGGCCATTTATATCAAGCGTTAATGGTTTACCTCTGCGCCGATGTATGACTTCGCGGTTTAATGCACGATAACGTTTCATTTGAGACATGTTACCAAGGCTGAGGTTTTCATTTTTCAGGGTGGGCAATATTCCGCACATAATAACCAGAGCATCAAGATTCTCGGCTATTTTCCTGCAGCGTGCCCAGGTATCATTCAATGACTGGTGCATCGCTGAAAAAACATGTCCGCTGATAGTCCGAGGCTCAGTATTGACTTCAATATTAAAGCTCGCCAGCTCAGGCGACGCCAACGGGTTATCAAAGGCCGTCAAAAATGCCTCATTGATTGAGGCAGGATGGAAATCCTTGTCTAATAACCAGGCCTCTATCTCAAAACCTGAAACGGGGTGCTCGTTGACGAAAGCATCCTGCTTGAAGAGATCCCCAAGCTGCTCGGTTTCACGGCTTAAAGCAGATTTAAATCGATTAAAATCTTCAGGAATAAAATGGCTCTGTGTTATCTCTTCGCCCATATTATCTGAGTTTAATCCCGTAATCTCATATCCAGTTCTTGTAGTCGCTCAGGTGTACCAATGTCCCACCATTGCCCCCGGTAATGCTCTCCACTCACTTGTTGCTCAGTTATAGCCTGCCTGATAAGCGGGGCAAGTGCTTGCACGCCTGTTTTAAGCTTAGTAAAGATTTCAGGCGAATAGATACCGATACCTGAAAAAGTAAGTGTCGTGTCCTGGTTTGCCTGATTTGTATCGATATGCTGAGTAATACCGTGCTTATCAAGTGCAAAGTCACCCTCTGAGTGATGTGTGGGATTATCCACCAGTACCAGGTGTATCCGTTTCGTTGGCCTGGCTGCAAGATGGCGGTAATCATAGTCTGTCCAGATATCGCCATTGACAACAATAAATGGATCGTCACCGAGCAAAGGCAATGCCTGCTTGATCCCGCCCGCGGTTTCCAGCGCATTATTGCCTTCATCGGAGTAGACGATATTCACGCCATAACGTTTACCATCACCAAGCGCGACTGGTAGTTGCGTACCTAACCAGGCGTGATTAATCACAAGCTCGGTGATACCTGCCCGTGCGAGATTTTCCAGGTGATATTCAATCAGCATTTTGCCAGCGACTTTTAACAGCGGTTTGGGGATCGCGTCGGTCAACGGCCGCATCCGCTCGCCCCGACCGGCGGCTAAAATCATTGCCTTCATGCGGGCAAGCCTGTTGTGTGCTGTTTTAGTTTGTCGGTAATACCGAGTTCGCCCAGCAAATTCAGGAAGGGGCTTAGTTCCTCATAAGTACTGCCCACAGAAAATACATACGCCATCGTCCGAGGAATATCGTTTAAATAATCCGGTTTGCCGTCACGATAATTCAAACGGGCAAATATCCCGGTTGCCTTTAGGTGTCGCTGGATTCCCATTAGATCAAACCAACGCTGAAATTGTGCCTCGCTAGTACCTGCAAGTAATGAAGTCGCGGATAATCGCGCATAGTATTGTTTCACCCACGTCTCGACTCTTTGCTTCGGCCAGCTTATATAGCAGTCACGAAGCAAAGAGACCAGATCGTAGGTAACCGGCCCCCAGACGGCATCCTGAAAATCAAGGATCCCCGGATTGTCCTTATTGAGCAGCATCAAATTACGTGAATGATAATCGCGATGCACAAAAACACTCGGTTGTTCAAGTGCACAATCAGAAAGCAGCCCATAGGTTGATGTCAAAATTTTATTTTGGTCGTCATTCAACTCAATCATACTGTGGCGAGCCAGGTACCAGTCGCTAAACAAACCCATCTCCGTGTGCAACAGTTGCCGATCATAAGCAGGGATTGCATCCTTATATTGATGCCCCCTCTGCTGCATCACCGACAGGGCCTGCATGGCATCGGTATAAAGTTTCTCGACGCTATCATCTGTTAAATGATCGAGATAGGCGCGCTGACCAAGGTCGGTGAGTAGATAAAACCCCTGTTCGACCGAGCTTTCAATCACCCTGGGAACACTGAGATTAATCCCGGCCAGATAAGCTGAGATGCGAACAAACGGTTCGCTATCTTCTTTTTCGGGTGGGGCATCCATGACGATATACGTTTGGCTATCGACGTTAACCCGAAAATAACGACGAAAACTTGCATCAGCAGATGCGGGCTGAATCGCCAATGGTCGATGCCCCAAAATACCCTCAAGCCAGGCCCGTAACGCCTGAAAACGTTGATCTTTGCCCGGCTTATCTTTTGTTGTTTTATTCAAAACCAAACCTTCGGAGTGTAAACAGAAATATGCAGCAACCCGCTATGAGTATACTTGAACTCTATGAGTATACTTGAACTGCTTGTGGTTTCGAGGTTTTCAATCCACAATGTTTAATAATTATCTACCGCATATGGACACCATAGATACAGGCATGGATACAGGCATAGAGACAGGCATAGAGACAGGCAGCAAAATAAGAGCCGGGCGTTATCCGCTCATTGATGTACTGCGTGGTAGCGCGATCATCATGATGATCGTGTTTCACTTCAGCTTTGATCTGACTACCTTCGGTTATGCAGACTTCGATTTTTATCATTCCCCGTTCTGGTTAAACTTTCAAATCCTGATCGTCAGTATTTTTACCTTTGTAATGGGCATAAGCTTTCATCTGGCTAATCTGGCTACTCTAGCCACCAAAGAGAAAACCAACTGGAAGAAATACTTCAAACGGCTTGCGCTGCTTGGATCCAGTGCGGCACTCATCACAATATCGACCTACTTTATAAATGGCGATCGCTTTATTTATTTTGGCATCCTGCACTTCATTTTTATCGCAAGCCTCTTTGCCCTTGCCTTTTTGCGTCTGTACTGGACGAACCTGATACTGGGTAGCGGCATATTGCTAATTAACACCCTCTATGCGAACCCCATTTTTAACCATATCTATCTACAGTGGATAGGTCTGATGACCTATAAACCCGCCACCGATGATTACGAACCCGTGATCCCCTGGTTTGGCATAGTGCTGATCGGCATGTTCTTTGCCCGTTGGGCCATCAGCGAGGGTAATATCCGCTTGTTCTCAACCTGGCAGGCTCAGTCCAGCGCTGCAAAAATACTCAAGCTAGCCGGTATCCACTCGCTCATCATCTACCTGCTTCATCAACCGCTATTTTATGGGCTCTTCTACCTGGTCGCCTGGCTATCAACCTGATCGGATTATCAATCCCGGACAATACACTCTATAATATTGCCTCCCTATCCATGTATTCAGGTGTGTTGCGTTTGGACAGCTCGATAACAAAACGCTTCTTGGTTTTATTTTGCTCACTGGCCCTCTTTAGCCAGTCCCTTGCTGCAGACAATGGGGCCGCAGCAGATACACAATTATGCCCTGCCAGTTTTATCAATAACCAGCCAAAAGCCATTACTGGCGATACGCAAGATAAACGTGTCTATATTTCTTCCGATTCTGCAAAAGTAGATTCAGAGTCCGTCACCCTGTTTGAAGGCTCGGTCAAGGCAAAGCAGGCAAACCGCACCCTGGAGGCAGACCGTGTCCAGTATGATCGGAACACGGAGGATCTCGATGCACAGGGCAATGTCATTTTTTCAACGGAACAAATAAAAGTCACCGGCGATGAGATTCATTTCAACCTGGGCAGCAACCAGGGTACCGTTGACAATGCTCAATACTTTACTGGCGCTGTGAATGGGCGTGGCGATGCCGATAAAATTACCCTTCATAGCAAAACCAGCATCGAACTGGACGAGGCAAGCTTTACCACCTGTCCAGCTGATAGCGAGGCCTGGGCCTTACGTGCGACGACGATCAGCCTCGATAATCAGTCTCAACAGGGAACAGCAAATAATGTTGTGTTGGAAGTGGCCGATATCCCTGTCCTTTATCTACCGTATATCCGCTTTCCACTTGGTGATGTACGCATGTCCGGCTTTCTCTTTCCAGGCCTTGGCGTATCAAACAAGCATGGTACCGAAATATCACTACCCTATTATTGGAACATTGCGCCTAACGTGGATGCCACGATCACTCCGCACACTATGTCAAAACGTGGTGTGATGCTCGAGACTGAGTTTCGTTATTTAACGTAAAATACCAATGGTGTCTTCGAAGTAAACTATCTACCGAATGACAGGAAGTTCGGTGACGACCGCAAGTCAGTCGTCTGGACGCATCAAGGTACACCGGCCGCAGGCTGGTCAACCTCTGCCGATTATAAATATGTTGGTGATATACAGTACCTGAACGACTTCGGCTCAAGTCTGAACACCGCCAGTATAACCCACTTAAACAGAACCGCTCGCCTCGACTACAACCATGAACTCTTTCTGTTTTCTACACTGGTACAGGACTATCAAACTATTTCCGGTGGAGAGCCTTATCAACGTCTGCCTCAGATAACCCTGAACAGTCGCGTAACGAATGCTGACAATCAATTCAACTACGATATCAATTCCGAGCTTGTCCACTTTGCACACAAAGATCCGACAAAAGTAACCGGGCAACGGCTCAAACTGAATCCCTATATCAGCTACCCCTTTCAGTCTGAGCCTGGTTTTTTTATTCCTAAACTTGCGTTACATTATCTTCAGTATAACCTTGACGATCCGGGCTCGACCACGGTCGATAACAGTCCCAGTGTCACTGTGCCCGTATTTAGCCTCGATACGGGGGTGTTTTTCGAAAGAGATACCCGCATCTTCGGCAAGAACTTATTGCACACCCTTGAGCCCCGTTTATTTTACTTATATGCGCCCAATGTGGAGCAAGATACACTTCCCGTGTTCGACACCGCGCTCACCACCTTTAGTCAATCTTTACTGTTTTCAGAAAACCGTTTCAGTGGCAACGACAGAATTGGTGATGCGAATCAACTCACCACGGCCTTAACCACTCGTTTTTACCAGCAGGACAACGGGGTCGAACTATTTAATGCCACGCTGGGGCAAATTATTTACTTCCAGGATCGCCAGGTCACATTACCTGGTCGCTCGATCGCAACCAGTGATCGTTCAAGTTACATTGGTTCGCTACTTTTTGCCCCCAACCCACGCATGAAAATAACCAGCAACTTTCAGTGGGATCCCAAAACAAGACATACTGAATTCGCTAATTCGAGGGTTTCTTATCAGGCGGGCAAGGGCAGAGTCATTAACTTCGATTATCGGTTTACCCGCGAAACAATTCGTAGCGAGGCCCTGTCCTACGCCTGGCGATTCAATTCTGCCTGGCAAGTCTTTGGCGGGCATCAATACGACCTGGAAAATAACCGGCGACTGGAAAACTTTCTCGGCATACGCTACGACAGTTGTTGCTGGGGCATGCGCGTGGTGGTTCGTGAGAAATTCAACCGCCTCCTGGCTGGCGAGCTGGTCTACGATAATGCCATCTATTTCGAACTGGAACTAAAAGGCCTGTCCAGCCTGGGGTCACGAAAAGAGATCGATACTTTGCTAGAAAATGGTATCCTTGGCTACTCTAAATAGCCCGAGACCCCGTCGTGAAAAAAGTAAGCCAGCAATTTATCTATAGCCTCCTGCTGTTGAGCCAGTTTTCCCTGTTCGCCGAAGCAAAACGTGTTGAAATCATAGAGTTAGACCATATTGTTGCGGTGGTCAATAAGGATGTCATCACCGCAGAAGAGCTAAAACACAAACAAAAATCCGTCGTCAGTCGACTCCGCGCCAAGCAGACCCGTTTGCCACCAGAATCGATTTTGCGCAAACAGATCCTTGATCAGATGATCGTGACCCGGATCCAGCTCCAGCTTGCCTATGACCGAGGAATAAGAATCAGCGATGAGCAACTCAACAGGATCATCGAGCAGATCGCCGCCGATAATAAGATGGACAGTTCCAGTTTTCGTGAGGAGCTGGTAAGTCAGGGGTACAATTTCGCCACATTCCGGGAAGAGATCCGCAATGACGTTATCATTAAACAACTACGCAAACGTCAAATTAGCAACAAGATATTTGTTACGGAGCAAGAGGTCAATGCAGAGCTGGCCAATCTGGAAAGCAAACAAGGTCGGGATCAGGAGTATCACCTTGGCCACATCCTGATTGCCGTACCGGAATCATCACGACCAGAAGAAGTAGCGGCCGCCAGGCAAAAGGCAGAAGAAGTCATCGGGCAACTTAAGCTAGGCCGAGACTTTTCAGAAATGGCCATCCGTGTCTCTGCGGGTCAAACTGCCCTGCAAGGCGGCGACCTCGGCTGGATGAAGCAGGGTCAGATCCCGACCATCGCAACGAGTACCGTTATGGCACTGGAGATTGGCGCCATCTCCGATCCGATACGCAATGCAAGCGGTTTCCATATTATCAAGTTAATCGATAAACGCAGCGCTCAAAGCAAACACATCGTAGAGCAATCTCTGGCCCGGCATATTCTCATCAAACCTAATCAAGTTGTTTCAAATAAGGAAGCTGAGAAAAAACTGATACAAATCAGACAACGTATTCTCTCTGGTGATGACTTTGCAACACTGGCAAAGGCCACCTCTGATGATCCCGGTTCGGCACGTCTGGGAGGAGATCTCGGCTGGATCAACCCAGGACAGATGGTCACCGAGTTTGAAGAAGTCCTTAAACGTCTAAAGCCCGGTGAGATCAGCCAACCTTTCAGGTCTCGTTTTGGCTGGCATATCATCGAATTACTATCTCGTCGCAAACATGACGATACGGATGCCTATTTTAAGGCCCAGGCAAGAAGTCAGATTCACAAACGCAAATCCAGTGAGCAAACCGGTATCTGGTTGCGGCGAATACGTGATGAGGCCTATGTTGAATATCGGCTTGACGAATAATCGCATTTCAATTTAGCGAAACCACCATGCACGAACCCTCCAGGCTGATTATCACACCCGGTGAACCAGCGGGAATTGGGCCTGATCTTGTATTGCAACATGCCGGACAAGCTTCCTCCAGACGTGCAATTGTCGTTGCCGATCGACAGCTGCTCGCTGCACGCGCCAGACAACTTGGTATCGAGGTCAACATCAACGAATATTCCGAAACCTCAGAAGATAGCGGGACACCCGCAAATACACTCTATGTGAAACATGTCCCACTGACAAACCCCGCCCAGGCCGGCGTATTAAACAAGAAAAACGCACGCTACGTTTTACGCTGCCTGGATGTTGCGGCTACCCTGTGCCAACAAAACGACAACGGTATTCATCGCGCCCTGGTAACCGGCCCGGTGCACAAGGGGATCATCAACGATGCCGGTATCCCCTTTAGCGGCCATACAGAATATCTTGCCGGGCTTGCCGCTATCGATCTTCCGGTAATGATGTTAGCGACGAAGGGACTACGCGTTGCCCTGGCGACGACCCACCTTGCGCTTGCCCGCGTCAGCGAGCAGATTACACAACCGCTGCTAACCAAGGTGTTATCCATCCTGCACGAGGAACTGATTAACAAATTTAGTATCCCTGAACCACGCATTACTGTTTGTGGATTAAACCCACACGCCGGTGAATCGGGACACCTCGGTGAAGAAGAGATCAATATCATAGAGCCCGTCCTGGAACAACTACGTGCAAAAGGCATGCAGTTGACCGGCCCCGTGCCAGCTGATACCGCCTTTACACCGGACAGGATGCAGCAAACCGATGCCTATCTCGCGATGTATCACGATCAAGGGCTAGCGGTCTTAAAGCATATTGGTTTTGGTCAGGCCGTAAATATCACCCTCGGCTTACCCTTTATTCGCACCTCGGTTGATCATGGTACTGCGCTCGACTTGGCGGGAACCGGCAAAGCCGATGGTACCAGCCTGGAAATAGCGATGACGTCAGCGTTAGAACTTATTGCTAACATGGAAAAATTCAGCATGGACAAGATTAATGTCTGAATTCAAGACGCCGCGTAAGCGATTTGGTCAAAATTTTTTACATGACCAGAATATCATCGATAAAATTGTTAGTGCTATTGCTCCACAACCACACGATGCCATGATCGAGATTGGACCGGGACGTGGTGCCCTCACCTTTTCCATACTGGATCAGGTAGAACGGCTCGATGTGATCGAAATAGATCGTGATCTGATTCAGTGGTGGCAGGAAAAAAAAATCGGTAGCTTAACTATTCACGCCGTCGATGCGCTAAATATTGATCTCTGTTCACTAAAAAAAGAAAAGAACCTGCGCATCGTTGGTAACTTACCCTATAACATCTCAACGCCATTACTTTTTCATCTTTTTAAACATCTAGATTGCATCAAGGATATGCACTTTATGCTACAAAAAGAAGTCGTCGATCGGATGGTGGCCGGACCCGGTTCAAAAACCTATGGTCGCCTAAGTGTGATGACACAATTTTATTGTCAGGCACATCGGCTATTTAGCGTCAGTCGTCATGCCTTTACGCCACCACCAAAAGTTGAGTCCGCCATTGTGCATCTGGTTCCCAATGAAGATAATAAAAATACCGATGCCGCTATGCTCACACAGGTGGTAAGACAGGCCTTTTCACAGCGACGCAAAACCATTCGCAATTGTCTGAAAAACTGGTTTACGACCGAGCAACTGGAACGTCTCGATATAAATCCTGCCGTGCGGCCCGAAACGCTGGATTTAGCCTCATACATCCGCCTGGCCGCGGCCGCCAGCGAACAACCACAATAACATCTTGTTCTAAATAGGGAATTTCCCCTGTTGGCAACTATAAATTATATCCCGCGCAAGACGATAACTCCTTGTATATACGTGTATCTCCTGATCATCTTCAGGTCGGACAATCAACGAGCTATACAGACGTAGCGAAGAGAAGGACAGACGCAGGATGGCCGCAGCAATTGATAACAGCTCCCTGTTACTTTACCGGGTCGGCCCGGTATTGTGCTGTGCCCCGTCACTGCCCGTCGAAGGTATTATTCAGCCACCCCCCCTCACCAGGCCACCGGGTACGAATGCTGAGAAGCCCGGAATTTTCAGACACTCGGGGCACATCGTTTCCAGTATCGAGCTTCGCTACAAATTTGGAGTCGAAGCAGAACACTGGGCTAAACCAGGCCGAACGATTGTCACCGAGATCGATCCAGGTCGCATTGGCTTTTGGGTCGACGAAATTCTGGATGTGATCGACTTCCCGGATAGCGGTTGGCATCCCCTGCCCGCTCACTTACCCGGAGGTATCTTTAGTCGAACCCTGATACTGGCTAGCAAAATTTATCTCTATGCTGAATTTAATCAGCTATATAACATTCCAACCAGTGGTTATTTGCGTGTTTATATCGAACAATTACTCCAAGAAGAGAAAAAACCTGAAGAGACGCGGCAAACCAACAGCAATATAACAACACTATCCTCTGGATTATCAACGCCTGCTGACAAAAATATATCACCGCATTCTGTCACGACCGCTACCAACCATCAGCATGGTGCTATACAAACCAGTCCCGGCTCGGGAACGACAACTAGTTTAGATACAAAGGCCTCAACAACAAACACCATCAGGGTTCATACACCAGGCCCGGACAAGCAAAAGAAACAAGTGCACTATAATAAAAATAGTAACCAAAGCAGCCACGAGAACAATATTGCCCCCTGCCAACTGAAAAAAACAGCCTTCGCCCGCAAACCAGACTCGACTAACAAACCGGAAAGAAATAAACCGCAGCAGGCCGTCTCTGCAACCGGCAATGCGTCAGGACAAAATACCGCACCGTCGAATAAAAGTGTCCATACTCCGACGCAAGTCAGTGACACTCACTCGACGAGTGTCATGCCCGCTTTATTCTTTCTGGTGTTTTTGATCGGCGCTTTTGCGGGGCTGGTCTGGTATTTTACCCAGGAGCTCAACAGCCCAGACCAAACAGTCAACATTGATAACGGACAGGATGTATCGGTCGCAGAAAACACACCACAAACAGACTCTGTGCAACAAGGTGAAAGGCCAAGGCCTGTCGAGACAGTGCCCACCCCTGTGCCTGATATTGGTATGCTTGATAATAACGGCGACACTAGCAAGGAAACCCAGGTCTTCAAGGCAGAGATTCAAAAAGAGGAGGCGGGCATTACCATTATACTAGATGTCCCGGCAGACGAAGCCGTGTTCAAAAAAGACGAGAAGGCAAAACAAACGGGGGACATTCAATCAGAAGGCCCTGGCGAAGAGGATCCATCCAGAAGTATGCCAGTCGACATTATGAGCGATGAGCTTGCCACTCAGGACAAAACAAAACCGATACCGGAAATAAATGAAGAACCCATCGCTCCACGTATCATCACTAACGAGATTATTCATATAGTGGTAAAAGGTGATACGCTATGGCATATTGCGATCAAATATGTGAATGATCCGTATAAATACCCGGAGCTTGCAAAGCTTAGCAACATAAAAAACCCTGATCTGATTTATCCTGGCAATCGTGTCCGAATCATCAAACGCAGCCGACAACCCCGATAAGCAACCGCTGGATGACGTTATCCGTGTGCGCGATATTGAGCCTGCACAACTGTCGCGTTTATTTCAACCCTACGGGTTGTGCGTCAAAAACGTCGCGGTCAACACGGCCATCCCCGGCAGTTTCTGGGGTGATGCGGAGGCAGGCCTTATCGGCAATACACTTTTTGTTCGCGCCGATACGCCCATCCACTCCGCCCTGCACGAGGCCTGTCACTATATCTGCATGGACAACGAACGCCGCCAAAACCTCGATACCGATGCGGGCGGGGGATATGACGAAGAAAATGGGGTCTGTTATCTGCAAATTTTGCTCGCAGACCATTTACCGCCTCTAAACAAATCGCGAATGATGGCCGATATGGACTCATGGGGATACAGTTTCAGGCTGGGATCCACGCAAAAATGGTTTGAGCAGGATGCACAAGATGCCCATAACTGGCTGATTAAACACGATATTATCGATGACAAAGGCGACCCTGGCTGGAAGCTGCGTGGTGTAGCTAAATAACGGTTCCGAAAAGGTATCTACTTATCGCATTTTGATTAACATTGGGTTTGTAGGAGCGGCAATTCTACATTGCTGAAAATGGACACCTTTTTGGAACGGCTATTTAGAGCATCTAATAATCGACTAAAGGAGCACATTATGTCTTTCGACAACATACACAATTACTACGAGACCGTGGTACTCAGCCGTCTGAACGAGATGGTCGCTGCCGATTTCGCCGATTCAGACCCACAATTTCTGGAGGATGTCGCCTGTGTCGCCCTCAACCAGCTTCCCGCACGTTATATCAAGCACGACATCGACATGTTTTACTTTATGACCATTGATGAGCGCGAGAAACTGGAATATGACGTACACAAAGCCGTCACCTCCGCGCTTGAATACGTCACTCAAAACCGCAGCAAGCGATCGAAACTGGCTTAATCGCTTCATTTACCCGTCACCCGCTTCCGCGTAGAATGGCAGTTATGAAATAGCCAATACGTTATCAAGAGAATGACCACAATGAGTGAAATAACCACATATAACACCACGGTTTCCGTAGAGACCTACTACATCCCCGAACAGTCAGACCCGGACAATGATCGCTTTGCATTTGCCTACACGATCACGATCAAAAATGAAGGCAACGTGTCGGCCAAGCTGTTAAGCCGTCACTGGATCATCACCGATGCCGATGGCAGCAGCCAGGAAGTACGCGGGCAAGGCGTCGTCGGAGAGCAGCCCCATTTAAAACCGGGCGAGGATTTTGAATATACCAGCGGGACATTACTGGATACACCCGTCGGCAGCATGCAAGGTAGTTATCAAATGCTCGCGGATGATGGCCAGGAGTTTGAGTGCCCTATCGCACCGTTTACGCTATCGATGCCGAATAAATTACACTAAATATTCCTGTCTAAAAAGAATCTTTCATGGCTGTTTACGCAATCGGAGATGTACAGGGCTGCTTTGATGAATTATCAGCCCTGCTCGACAATATCGAGTTTGACCCGGCTCAGGATATGCTGTGGTTTGCCGGCGATCTAGTTAATCGTGGCCATAAATCCCTTGCTGTTCTGCGTTATGTTAAATCACTGGGGGATAGCGCCGTCACCGTGCTGGGTAATCATGACCTGCATTTACTCGCGGTTCACGCCGGGGTAAAAAAAACCAAAAACGACGACATCAAGGCCATACTGGGTGCAGACGACTGCGATGAACTCATTGACTGGCTTCGACAAAGACCGGTGTTTCATCATGACGAGAAACTGGGTTACAGCCTGGTCCACGCCGGTCTCGCCCCGCAATGGAATCATGCCTTGAGCCAACGCTGCGCTAATGAACTTCAAGATATATTGCGTAGTGATCAATACCAGGATTTTCTACACAACATGTACGGCGACAAACCGCGTAAATGGAAAGACGAGTTAGAAGGCTGGGATCGGCTGCGCTTTATCTGCAATAGTTTTACCCGGATCCGTTTTTGTAAGAAAAAATCAGGCAAATTAATGCTGGATGAAAAAGGCCCACCCGATATAAAAAATTCCGAGCTCATTCCCTGGTTTGCCGTGCGAAACAGACAAAGCCAGGGCATGAATATCCTGTTTGGTCACTGGTCCACGTTGGGAGCATATCATGCAACCGGCCTGCACTGTCTGGACACCGCCTGTGTCTGGGGCGGAAAACTCACGGCTTTACGCATCGATACCCCGCAGCCGACCTATCTTGCGATCAACTGCCCCGGCGCGCAAAACCCCGCGGACTATTTGTAATTCCGTTCCTGGTCTCGCCAGAAATCTAGCCTGTGGTTGGTGTTGGTGCACGTCTATCTACTCCATTACGTCGCCTGTCCTTTGCCTCTGTTCCCGAGCGCTCCTCACAACGACGATCCTGACCGCTACGGCGTTCTTCTTGCCTAACCTGTGAGGCACGCACCACGCCACGTACCCAATTATCTAATCGTTTTAAAACCATTACTTTTTCCTTTCGTCCACCATATTCCTTTCGTCCGTCATAGCAACATATTAAATAGGGTATTAAAAAACCGTGCACAGGTCACATTACGGCGATATTAATAAGGTATAAAGAAGCTGAGAAAATGAGTTTATCTCATTGATATAGCTATATATAATTCCATATCAGCTATTTTGGGGCTAACTATTCTGGCGTCTTTGGGGCCCCTTTGTGTCTATTTGTCACAAGCGGAATCTAAATAACTGTTCCGAAAAGGTATCCAGTTAGTACATGTTGATTAACGTTGGGTTTGTAGGAGCGGGCTCAGACCGCGATGAAGCAATAAACAGGGGCATTATCGCGGTCTGAGCCTGAAGGATCCCCACAAATATTTTTACCAAAGCTACTGT
>ENA-ORDP01000752-ORDP01000752.1-marine-sediment-metagenome-genome-assembly--contig:-NODE-752-length-19586-cov-33.957299_pt1 | contig 19586 bp, 16 predicted proteins | sample MGYA00248627_ERZ508539 | MGnify/ENA primary metagenome ERZ508539 (study PRJEB26208, sample SAMN05571518) | marine sediment metagenome | biome: deep sea; feature: Hydrothermal vent; material... | reverse complement strand
TTTCGCCGGAATGACGGGGTTGTTCTTCCCCGATTTGTGACCGCGTAGCGGGGTGAGGTGCTCGCAATGAATGTACTCTACAAAGCCGTTTCCGCAAACGGCCGCGATTTTACCGTCTTGTCCAGCAGCATCAATATTTCCAGCAACTCTTTCATCTTATCCAGCGGCCAGGCGTTAGGCCCGTCACTCAGCGCTTTGGCAGGGTTCGGATGGGTTTCCATAAAGACACCCGACACGCCCACCGCAATCGCCGCACGCGCCAGCACCGGCACATACTCCCGCTGCCCGCCGGATACATTGCCCTGCCCGCCCGGTAACTGCACAGAGTGCGTGGCATCAAACACTACCGGTGCACCGCTATCCCGCATAGCCGCCAGAGAACGCATATCTGACACCAGGTTGTTGTAGCCGAATGACACGCCGCGTTCACACACCATAATCTGCTCGTTACCAACCGCACGCGCCTTGTCGACAACATTCTTCATATCCCAGGGCGCCAGGAACTGGCCCTTCTTGATATTGACCGGCTTGCCGGTGCGCGCGACGTTCTGGATAAAGTTGGTCTGGCGACACAGAAACGCCGGCGTCTGTAATACATCCACCACCGCGGCCACTTCATCCAGTGGTGTGTCTTCGTGCACATCGGTCAGCACCGGGACCAGCACCTCGTCCTTCACCTTTTGCAGGATGCGTAAGCCTTCTTCTATACCCGGGCCACGGTAGCTACTACCCGAAGAACGGTTGGCTTTATCGAATGACGATTTATAGATAAACGGGATACCCAGCTCACTGGTGATCTGCTTGAGATCCGCTGCCGTTGACATCGCCAGCTCTTCGCTCTCGATCACACAGGGACCGGCTATCAGAAAAAAGGGGGCGTCCAGCCCCACGTCAAATCCGCACAATTTCATGATTGATGAATCCTGGTTTAGATAAATATCAGGTATGAATACATCAGCCATCCGCCTGTATCAAGCTGGGTTGTGATGCATCGTCTCTTACCTTACGGTGGCGCCGGTTAGCAGCCTCCATAAAGCTGGTAAACAGGGGGTGACCGTCACGCGGCGTCGACGTAAATTCCGGGTGAAACTGACAGGCCAGAAACCAGGGATGATCGGCAATTTCGATCATTTCCACCAGATTGTCATCTACCGATGTCCCGGACAGGACCAAACCGGCAGCCTGTAGTGACTCACGATACCGGTTATTGAACTCATAGCGGTGGCGGTGGCGTTCTAAAACCTGATCCTGACCATAAGCAGAATGCGCCAGTGTCCCGGCCATGAGATTGCAGGTTTGACCGCCCAGTCGCATGGACCCGCCAAGATCGCTGTTTTCATCGCGGCGCTCGATAGTACCTTGCTGATCCTGCCACTCGGTAATCAGGCCAATGACCGGGTGCGGCGTTTCTTTCAGGAACTCGGTACTCTGCGCACCCTCGAGTCCGGCGACATTGCGCGCAAACTCGATGACGGCGACCTGCATGCCGAGGCAGATGCCCAGATAGGGAATACGGTTCTCGCGCGCATAGCGAACCGCCATGATCTTGCCTTCCACACCGCGCTCGCCGAAGCCACCCGGTACCAGCACGGCATCCGCCTGGCCCAGTACCTCCAGACCCTTCTGTTCAATGACCTCGGAATCCACATACTTTATTTTTACCCGGGTACGGGTCTGGATTCCCGCGTGTATCAGGGCTTCAGACAGGGATTTGTAGGATTCGGTCAGGTTGACATACTTGCCGACCATGGCGATGGTCACTTCATGCTCAGGGTGATCCAGACTGTCCGACACCTTTTGCCATTCTGACAGATCCGCCGCCGGCACATCCAGGTGCAACAGCTCCACGGCGATATCATCGAGGTGCTGCTGGTTCAGCAACAACGGGATTCTGTAGATACTGTCGACATCCACTGCCGAGATCACCGCCTTGTCCGGCACATTGGTAAACAGCGCAATCTTGCGCCGCTCGGCCACCGGGATAGTGCGATCCGCCCGACACAGCAGGATATCCGGCTGAATACCGATCGAGCGCAGTTCCTTGACCGAGTGCTGGGTAGGTTTGGTCTTGATCTCGCCCGAGGCAGCGATATAGGGGACCAGGGTCAGGTGCATGAATATGGCATTCCCGTGGCCCAGTTCCACACCCATCTGACGAATCGCTTCAAGAAACGGCAGCGACTCGATATCGCCGACCGTACCGCCAATTTCTACCATCGCAATATCGGCACCCTCGGCCCCGGCGAGCACACAGCGTTTAATCTCGTCGGTAATGTGAGGAATGACCTGCACCGTACCCCCCAGATAATCACCGCGCCGCTCCTTGCGGATGACCTGCTCATACACCTGCCCGGTGGTAAAATTGTTGCGCTTGCCCATGGTGGTACGAATGAAGCGCTCGTAGTGACCCAGATCCAGGTCAGTCTCCGCACCGTCATGGGTCACATACACTTCACCGTGCTGGAACGGGCTCATGGTGCCCGGATCCACATTGATATAGGGATCAAGCTTCATCAGGGTGACTTTAAGGCCGCGCGCTTCCAGCAACGCGCCCAGAGAGGCGGCTGCGATGCCTTTCCCCAGAGAGGAAACAACACCGCCGGTTATGAAAATAAACTGGGTCATGAAGCTCCGGAAAATGCGGGAGAAATCAATAACTGGACGGGAAATCAGGTTAACAGATTTCACCTCCCCGGACAATGCGCCAGAGACTCAACAGCGCATGATATTTCGTCAGGATTCCGGCATCCGGCTCCAGCGCAAACCAAGACCCTGTTCATTGACGCCGGTCTGAAACCCCTCACAGACACATAGGCCCGCCACGGCCACCAGTTGCCCATCCTGGTAAACAAGCGGTACGCGTTCGCGCTCCCAGTACGGTACCCGCCACTCCTGGAACAGTTTCTTGAGTCTGTGATGATGACTACGACCTGCCGGCTGCAGGCTCTCACCACCTTGCCGAAACCGGACCTGTACGTCGCCGTTACCGGCCGGGACACGCAGACCCTGCCCGGTAACGGGGCTTACGCTGAGTACACCTCCGGCATGTTCGAGCACCAGAGGGTTGCTTAGATCCCATGCATAGCAGCTAGCGGGATCCTGCGCTGGCAAAGGCGGCATGATAAACAGGCGATCGCGATAGCGGCGCACCTCGACGCCCTGCCAGTGCACGTACGGACTGGCATCCTCGCGACTGGCCAGCACTTCCTCCAGGATACGATCAAGCACCGCCTGTGAAGGCAGCGGCAATCCCAGTTCGGCCACCTGGAAACGAATCAGGTTGCGCTGCCGGGCCGGCGACAACACGCTCAGTTCTGATAGCAGCAACCCCGCGTCCGGGCCACGACAACCTGCGTAATCCTGTGCCGCCAGCGTGTCGGCAAGTTCCAGCTGGTCGGCCTGGTGAGCGGCTGCGCGCGCCAGCACTCTGGACACGCCCGGCCAGCGCTGTTGCAATTCCGGCATAACCCTGTGCCTGAGCAGGTTGCGGTCGTAACGCGTGTCGGTATTGCTGGGGTCTTCCACCCAGCGTAAGTGATGCTGATGCGCATAGTCGAGGATTTCGCTGCGCCTGACACCCAGCAGTGGCCGCACCAGCCTGCCAGCACCCAGGCTTGTCTCTACAGGCATCGCCGCCAGACCTCTGGGGCCCGCGCCACGCAACAGTTGTAGCAACAGGGTCTCTGCCTGGTCATCCTGATGCTGGGCGGTGAGCACAACGGCATCGGCCGGCAGCCAGTCCGCCAGCGCCCGGTAACGAGCGCTCCGCGCAGCAGCTTCAGGACTCTCGCCGCGGCATGCCTTACCGTCCACACCCAAAAACCGGCAGGGAATATCCAGTTTTTCACATACCGAACGGCAATGGATTTCCCAGTCACCGGAATGCTGCTGTATGTGGTGATTAACGTGAACTGCGGCGAGACGACCCGGTAGTATTTCGCGCTGCTCAACCAGCAGGTGCAACAGAACGTGCGAGTCTACGCCGCCGCTGAATGCGACATGGTAGTGTGGTGCCCGCGGCAGCTGTTCCAGAACCCGCCCGGGCTGTAAGCTATTTTTCGACAAACTCACCGAAGGACATCAGGCGCTGGTAGCGAGCGGCGATTAACTGGTCAGTCGGTAGACGGTTAAGCTGTTCGAGCTGCTCGACCAGATGTTGTTTGACGCGTTGTGCTATCTCATCCACATCACGGTGCGCACCGCCCAGCGGTTCTTCGATAATAGCGTCGATCAGCTGCAATTCTTTTAACCGGGATGAAGTAATACCCAGCGCTTCAGCAGCATCCGCGGCCTTATCTGCACTCTTCCACAAAATCGACGCGCAGCCTTCGGGGGAGATGACCGAATAAATACTGTATTGCAGCATCAACATCCGGTCGCCGACACCAATGGCCAGCGCACCACCGGAACCGCCTTCACCAATCACCGTACAGACAACCGGCGTTTTGAGATCGGCCAGCACAAACAGGTTGCGCGCGATGGCGTCGCTCTGACCGCGCTCCTCCGCACCTATCCCCGGATAGGCGCCGGGGGTATCGATAAAAGTCAGCACTGGTAGACGAAAACGCTCCGCCATTTCCATCAAGCGCAGTGCCTTACGGTAACCCTCGGGGCGTGGCATACCAAAGTTACGCCGGATTTTTTCCTTGGTATCGCGACCTTTCTGCTGCCCGATCACCATAACCGGTTTGCCATCCAGTCGTGCTACGCCACCAATGGTGGCTTTGTCGTCCGCGTAGGCGCGGTCACCGTGCAATTCCTCGAATTCAGTAAAAATTCTGGCGATGTAGTCCAGCGCGTAGGGACGTTGGGGATGGCGCGCCAGCTGTGAAACCTGCCAGGCGTTCAGATTCGCGAAAATCGACGCCGTCAGCGATCGGCTCTTGTCCTGCAAACGACCGATTTCTTCGTTGATATTGATTTCCGCATCGTCACCGACGTAGCGGAGCGCTTCGATTTTAGCTTCCAGCTCTGCAATAGGCTGTTCAAAATCAAGGAAATTCATGTCCATCGGGGTATCTGGTATCCATCAGTCAGTGCCGTCGCCACGATTTTACTGGAATCGGCCTTAACCTGCATCCGCGGGATGGCAGCTTACTCGATGGGGACCTGTTCCGACCAATTGCCTTCAGGCAGGAACTCGGCGTCTTCCTTGAGCTGCTGAGCCTCGTCCAGGTAGCCGAGCGTTTCCAGTATCACACTCTTGACCAGCAGCGTGCTGCGCGCGTCCGGAAATCGTAAAAATTCAATATTTCCCGCAAGCCGCTTTACGTGAAGACCGTTCCTTGTGGCACATGCCCTTCTGCAAGGTGTAGTATGACGCCGGAGTTCCGCGCAAGGAGAAAGCCATGGTTTTGAACAGTCGCCGCCTGCTGCATCCTGTGCTCGTCGCCCTGCTGCTTTCCCTGCTGTCTCCTTCGGTGCCGGCGGATTATGAGGCAGGCCTGAAGGCCTATAACCGCAATAATTTCCAACGCGCGCGGAGCGAATTTTTCCAGTCGGCGTTACAGGGGCACCCGGATGCACAGTTCTATCTCGGCGAGATCCATGAGGGCGGTGTTGGTGTCGACATCAATTATGCCAATGCCTTCAAATGGTATCGCTCGGCAGCACAGCAGGAGCACGCCCACGCACAGCGTCGCCTGGCTTATCTGTACAGCCAGGGGCTGGGTACGGACAAGGACGAGAGCAAAGCCTTTAACTGGTATCTGCGTTCGGCCAATAACGGCGACGTGCTCGGGCAGCTGGAAGTGGGTCTGCGCTACCGGCAGGGACAGGGCACCCGCAAGAATCTTCTGAAAGCCTACAAGTGGCTGACCGTTTCCGCCTCCTATGGAGATCCCGACGCACTGATCGAGCGCGCCCGGCTGGATAGTGACCTGTCTGCAAAAGACAAGAAAAAGGCGCTGGCCCTTGCCAGAGGATGGGAACGTCGGTGGGAAAACCGTAACAAAGCTGAAGCGCACTGAAACTGACAGGGAATCTACACCAGTGGGGACCCTGTGATCAGGGGTTATCATTCAGGGTAAAGAAAAACGTAGCGCCTTGCCCGGGTTCGCTGTTCGCCCGGATTTTCCCGCCATGGCGTTTGACAATGCGGTCGACTGTCGCCAGTCCGATACCCATGCCTTCAAATTCATCGACTCTGTGCAGTCGCCCAAAGTTTGAAAACAGCTTGTCAGCATATTCCATATCAAAGCCGACGCCATTGTCTTTAACGTAATAGACTGTCGTTGTACCGTCTCTGTAACTTCCAAATTCGATACGCGGTCGCAGTGTATCGCGGGTGAACTTCCAGCTGTTGGAGAGCAGGTTTTCAAGTGCAATAAGCATCAGGCTTTCATCTGCCCGGGCCTGAACACCGTTTTCGATAATCCATTCCACCTGGCGGTTACTCTCCTGGCTCTGGAGTTGCCTGGTGACCTGCTTGCAGATGTCGCTCAGATTTACCGGCTGAAAAATGAGCTCGTGGCGACTAAGGCGTGTCAGGCGCAGCACGCCGTCGAGAAGCCTCCCCATGAGCTGGGAACCGGCGCGAATACGGCGTAGATAATCCCGTGCCGTGTCATCCAGCACATCGCTGTAGTCCTCCACCAGCAGCTGGCTGAAGCCATCCAGCCCGCGCAACGGTTGACGCAGATCGTGTGCCAGAGAATAGGAAAATGACTTGAGCTCCTCGATCACTGCTTCCAGTTCCCGGGTACGGTTGGCGACCAGTTCCTCCAGGTGGTTCTGATACGATTCGAGTTCATTGTTCAGCGCCCGATCACGGCGCAGCACCAACATCAGAATAACCAGTGCGAGACCGAATGCGAGTAAACCCAGCCCCAGCATGAATCCTGTCGCGCGCCGAAAATCCAGTTTCGAGATCTCCAGCGTAGCTTCTGCTGCCGCGTGATGGATACTGGTTAAGCGTGTCATTTCCACCATGGCCCGGTCCTGTGCGCGGATGGCCTGTTGCAGAAGCGGCGCAGCTGCCTCGACAGATGCTCCGGAGCGGACCATGTTTACTACCCGGAACTGGATCTCCTGGCCTTCGCTGGCCAGAGCGTTGAGGCTGTTGAGGGTAACGGCCTCTTCATCCGACAGCCCGGCCTCCCGCAGTTGGTCGCGCGCCACCATAAAGCGCGATGCGGCATAACTGAAGCGCTCCCAGGCCAGGTCTGTTTCGAAGGGGTCAGTGAGTATCACCATATCGCGCAATCCGACCTGGCGTTCACGCATGGCATCGCGCATGGTCGCAACCAGCATCGTTTTTTCGCTCTGGGCGGCGAGAGTTTCGCGTGTACTGCTGTTAATCTCGGACGTACGCAACAACACCGCAGCCACAAGGCCCAGCAACAGGATCAGAACGCTGATAAACCCCAGTACCAGGTGCAGCTGTTTCTTTTCCCGTAGTGAAGATGATGTCAGCAATGTACTGGCTACAGACTTGCCCTGATCCTGTCCGCCACCCGGAATGCGTTGGCATAGATAGTCCAGGTGTAAGGTACACTACCGCCGGTGGGCATAAAACTGCCGTCGGTCACATAGAGATTTTCAACGTCGTGGGCACGACAATCGGCGTTCAGCACTGAGGCGGCCGGGTCGTTACCGAAGCGGCAACCGCCGGCCACCAGGTTCTGTGGCGGAGAACCACTAACACCGGAGTGAATATTTTTTGCGCCCAGGGTTTCCATAACCCTGAGCACCCGTTCGTTGATATAGTGACCGACCTTCAGGTCGTGTTCGTGGTACCCGATACGCACTTTTGCTACCGGCGTATTCCACTTGTCGGTGACGCCGGTATCCAGGCTCACAAAACAGTTGTCTGTCGGTAACCAGTCGCAGAAAATTTCGTAGCGCAGATACTGTGCATCTGTGAACAGGGATTTCAGACGTTGCTGCAAGGGCCGACCCCATACCAGCTGGTCGTCCTCACTCCATTTTTCCGACATGGCCTTGCTAATCGGATTGGGATGGCGCAACAGGAAATCGACAGTGCCGCCCTTGGCACGCCCACCAAACGTCTTGTCGTTAATGTAGTACCAGTCCTGCAAACCCCGGTTTACAAACGGACCGCGCTGTTTCAGGGCCGCCGCATGATCTTCACTCAAGCCCGCATACTCCAGGTCGCCTGCACCCGAACCGCCGGCCGAGAACAGCAGGTTTTTCCCGACCTGTCCGCTGTTATTGCCCAGGCCCTGCGCGTGCTTTGGTCCGACAGACGACAGCAGCAGACGGCTGGTCTCAATGGCCTGGCAAGCCACCACGAAGATCTTTGCATTGACCACTTGCGTTTTGTTGCCAGCATCGAAGTAATGCGCAGCAATCACTTTTCCGTTGGCGTCGCTGACCAGTTTGTGCACTTTGGCGTGCGCGCGGATTTCACAATGTCCGGTTGCGACAGCACGATTCAGCAGTGCGGCGCGCGAGCTGCCCTTAGCGCCTGTAGAGCACCCGTAGCTGCCGCAATAACCCGAGTACGCACAGCCGCTGCGTTTCCCCTTCGCACCGGACAGTATGGCGCGCGGGGTCGGCAAGGGATGCAGGCTCTGCTTGCGACAGGCGCTGTCAATTTGTGACACGATCGGGTGTTCGCGTGTAGGCGGCATCGGGTAATCCGGCGTGGAACGGGGTTCTGCAAATGGATGGTCGACAACGTGTCCGGAAATCCCCACTTCTTTCTCCACCATTGCATACCAGGGTTCCAGATCGTCGTAACTGATCGGCCAGTCGACCACGTTGGCGCCTGCAATCGGACCAAACTCTGACAACAGGCGAAAATCCTCCGGCTTGAGCCGGTAAAAAAATCCACTCATGAAATTGGAGGAACCACCGACACAGTTACCGTTCCAGAAGTCCCACCCGGATTCAGATGTCGCTTCACCGACCCATTCACCGTCGTAAAGATCTTCGATGACGTGCTGTTCGTCGGCAAGATCCGGGGTATACACACTGCGCCGGCAACAGGCCAGTTCATCCTTGTAAAAGTCCTGCTCGGTGAACCAGGGGCCCTTCTCCAGCACCAGTACTGAGTGACCCGCTTTGGCCAGCGTCAGTGCCACCGGGCCACCGCCGGCACCGCTGCCGATAACACACACGTCGTAATCCTTGTCCATGGACATCAGGCCTTGCGCCGGAAGTGAATCGGCTTGCCGAGCCGGTACCAGGTTTTGTCTGCGGGCGGGCGTGGAAAACCGGGTTGATGTTGCAGCCACTGCCAACCGATACCGTCGGGATTGCCGCCGTATACCGGATCAGCCAGCAGCGCTTCGAACAGATAAGTCAGCAACAGGGACAGCCAGTTCTGACCTGCATTGCTCTGCTCGATTTTCCGCAACAAGGTTTCCCGTTGAGCTTCGTCCAGGTCGATAAACGGCTTCCCCTTCTGTTCCTGTGCGAGGTCATTCAGCCACTCCACACCGTTGAAGACAAACTCCCTGTCCTCACCGTCGGCGGCCGTATTCTCGAGTGTATTGCGCAGGTAGACGATGGCCCGGATATCACCAGCACCGGGTATATCATCGCCGGCAGGAAACATCTGCTGCTGCACAGCAGCGAGTGTCAACCAGGGGTCTTTGTAAGCCCGGTCGGGATTGACAACCCTGCCTGTAGCGGTACGCAGTTTCTGCAGCGCAGCTGCCGGATAGCTGGCCGCCAGCGCACCCATCATGGCAAGCCGGGCCAGAAACTCACGGCGACTGATACCGACTGTGTGTTTGATTTTCATTTGTAGACCACTTTGACCTGTGATTCACCCGCCAGTTCACGCAAGCGATGCAACAGTTCATCCGTGGGGTGGACCCGCCACTCGTCACCCAGCGTGATATGCGCCTGCGCAGTACCACCGTGATACAGAATGCCGACCGGACAACTGCCCTCACAGAAAGGGGTCAACACTTCACCCAGCGAACGCACAAAACCGTTGCCGGCCTTCTGTGCACCGACATCCACCACCAGACGTCGCGCATACACTTCGCGCGCCTGGTCTATTTCCAGGATCTTGTTGGCATTCAGCCGCATGCTGCCGGAAAAATCATCAAACGCCAGCGTACCCTGTATGACCAGCACTTTGTCATTGGCCAACAGCGCACGGTACTGTTCGAACACCCGCGAGAATACCCGGATCTCCATGCGCGCCGTGCGGTCGTCCAGGGTGATGAAGGCAATGCGTGAACCGCTTTGTGTATTGCGTGTGCGGAAGTCCACTACCAGCCCGGCCAGTACTATGGTTTTTTCCTGACCCCGGTGCCGCGCTGTCCCGCTGTCCGGAGTTTCTTCGTTCAGTTCCGCCAGCGGCGCGGTAATGATGCTGGCCAGTTCCTCCTGGTAACGGTCTATGGGATGCCCGGTAAGGTAAAGACCCAGCGTTTCCTTTTCACCCGCCAGGCGTCGCTGTTCATCCCAGTCGGGCACACTGATAGCGGCCATCGGCTGTGCCTGTACCGGTGCCGTGACACTGCCAAACATATCGGACTGACCGGCGGCGGAATCGCGCAAGTGCTGTTCGGCCGATTTTATCGCTTCCGGTAACTGCGCCATGAGCGAAGCCCGGTTCCCGCCCAGCGTATCCAGGGCACCGGCGCGTATCAGCGCCTCGTACACCCTGCGCGTCACCTTGCGCGAATCTGTCCGGCTGCACAGGTCAACCAACGAACTGTAGCGGCCGTTGACCAGCCGGTTGTGGATCATCACCTCGATGGCAGCTTCGCCCACGCCCTTGATCGCACCGAGACCGTAGACGATAGTACCGCCGGCCGGGGCAGTATCCGTACTGTCGCTTACGCCTGCGGTAAAAGCATAGCCCGAGCGATTAATATCCGGCGCCACCACTTCAAGTTCCATGTGACGGCATTCATCGATCAGGTTAACGACCTTGTCGGTATTATCCATGTCTGCGGATAACACCGCCGCCATGAACGGCGCCGGGTAATGCGCCTTTAACCAGGCGGTCTGGTAAGACACCAGTGCGTAGGCGGCGGAATGTGACTTGTTAAATCCATAACCGGCGAATTTCTCCATCAGATCGAAGATATAGGTCGCGGTTTTTTCCTCGACCCCGCGCTGTACCGCACCTTCGGTGAAGATGGTACGCTGCTTGGCCATTTCCTCGGGCTTTTTCTTGCCCATAGCGCGGCGCAACAGGTCGGCACCGCCCAGCGTATAGCCGGCCAGCACCTGGGCGATTTGCATGACCTGTTCCTGATAGAGGATGACACCATGCGTCGGCTGGAGAATCGGCTCGACGTCCGGGTGTGGATACTCGACTCTGGCGCCGTGCTTGCGGTTGATGAAGGTCTCCACCATGCCGGACTGCAAGGGCCCGGGTCGATACAGCGCGACCAGCGCGATAATGTCCTCGAAGGTATCCGGCTTCAGATTTTTGATCAGATCCTTCATGCCGCGCGATTCCAGCTGGAATACAGCCGTAGTATGCCCGGCCTTCAGCAGCTCGAAGACGGCTGCGTCATCCAGCGGGATGGAAACAATATCCAGCGCCGGCTCATTGTGTTCAGCGCGCTGAGCGTTGACCGTCTGCAATGCCCAGTCGATGATCGTCAGGGTGCGCAGACCGAGGAAGTCGAATTTCACCAGGCCCACGGCTTCCACGTCGTCCTTGTCGAACTGACTGACGATATTGACGCCACCCTGTTCACAGTAGACGGGGGTGAAATCGGTCAGTTTGGTCGGCGAGATCACCACGCCGCCCGCGTGTTTGCCTGCGTTGCGGGACAAACCTTCCAGCGAACGCGCCAGGTCCAGCAGCGCCCTGACATCTTCATCTTCCTGATACAGGTCCCGCAGTACTTCTTCCTGTTCCAGCGCCTTGTCCAGCGTGATACCAATTTCAAATGGAATAAGCTTGGCAATTCTGTCCACAAATCCATAGGGGTGCCCCAGCACCCGGCCCACATCGCGCACCACCGCCTTGGCCGCCATGGAACCATAGGTAATGATCTGCGAAACTTTTTCCCGCCCGTAACGCTCTGCGACATAGTCGATAACACGGTCGCGTCCTTCCATGCAGAAGTCGACGTCGAAGTCGGGCATGGACACACGTTCGGGGTTTAGAAAACGTTCGAACAACAGCTCGTATTTAAGCGGATCGAGATCCGTAATGGTCAGTGCATAGGCTACCAGCGAACCTGCACCAGACCCGCGCCCCGGACCTACCGGTACGCCATTTTTCTTGGCCCACTGGATAAAGTCAGCAACAATCAGAAAGTAGCCCGGGAAACCCATGGAGATGATAACGTCCAGCTCAGTGTCAAGACGTTCGTCATAGGGTTTGCGATGTTCCGCGAAATCGGCGGCCTGTGTGTCAAACAATGCCACAAGGCGGTCTTCAAGACCCAGCTGCGCCTGCTGGCGGAAATAGCCGTCCATGCTCATCCCGTCCGGGACCGGGAAATCCGGCAGATGGTTTTCGCCGAGCGTCAGTTCCAGATTGCACCGCTTCGCGATCTCCACACTATTTTCGAGTGCTTCCGGCAGATCCGCGAACAGGGCCTGCATTTCTTGTGGAGAGCGCAGGTACTGCTGCTCGGAATGACGTTTGGGGCGGCGCGGGTCGTCCAGGGTGCGCCCGTCGTTGATACAGACACGCGCCTCGTGAGCTTCAAAATCATCCAGCTTGAGAAAGTGCACGTCGTTGGTAGCCACCACCGGCACGCCCTGCGCTGCTGCCAGTTCCACCACGGCGTGGAGATAGTCCTCCTCACCGTCTCGCCCGGTACGCTGCACTTCCAGATAAAAGTGCTCGGGAAAGAGCTGCATCCAGGCTGCCAGGCACTGCTCCGCCTGCTCGCGGTTTCCGGACAGCAACGCCTCGCCGATATCCCCTTTCCGGCCACCCGACAGGGCGATCAGCCCACTGCTCGAACCCTCCAGCCAGGCCTGGTTGAGCATGGGAACGGACTGATGCTGCCCTTCCAGATAGCTGCGTGACACCAGTTCGGTAAGGTGCTTGTAACCCTGGCGATTTTTACACAGCAACACCAGGCGCCAGGGCCGGGTCGGCTGCTCCGGGTTACGTACCCACAGCTCCACACCCACGATGGGTTTGATACCTGCCGCCATTGCGGCCCGATAGAACTTGACCATGGCGAACATGTTGCTCTGATCGGTCACGGCAACGGCCGGCATCCCCGCTTCAGCCACCGCATTGACCAATGGCTTCAGGCGCACAACGCCGTCGACCAGCGAATACTCGCTGTGCAGGTGGAGGTGAACGAAGCCCGGGTTCATAGCCCCAGTGTCCGGCTTTGGCAGCCGGGTTTCAAGACTTGACAACGGTATCGTTCGGCAAACCGGGACGGAAGATATTCAAGAGGCAAAGAATGCAAAGTCTTTTCGTTGATATTACATCGTTTTTCCTGGCGCTCTTTGCGTCCTGGCGATTCAAACGTTACCGGCCGCTCACATCCTGGTCCAGCTCCAGCAGAAACTCGCGAATCTCTGCAAGCATTTCGTCAAACAATGGGTTATAAGTCAGGCGCCGGATAATCGGGCAGTCCTCGGATTCGTCGAACATTTCTCCCAGGCAGTCCTCCTGACCATCTTTGCAGCGCTGGTATTTTTGCCGGTCCAGCCGGTAGTAATGCGTACAAAAGCGATAGCTGCCACGGGCACCGTAATGCGGGTTGGATGGTGATTGCAGCAAAGCGGTATGGGCGAAAGACCTGATGTTCCGATCCGGAAATTTTGCCACCACGGTCTTGACGCCTGAAGGAACCACGGGACGGCCGGTGCTGTAATACAGCATCCGCCGCGGGGCGCCCTTCTGCTGCGCGAACCAGCGCAGGATGGCATCGGAATCCACCGTTGCGTCGTTTTCGCTGGCCACCACGAACAGTGGAATCCTGCGCTCCACCAGCGTGCTGACCCGGCGCAAGGCGCCGATCATCTTGTGCACTTCGCAAATAGCACGATTGGTCAACGATTCGTATTTGAAATCGTCGCTGTCGGGCTGGGTATCGAACCAGGCGAACCGCGGCCACCATTTACCGAGCCGTGCCAGCGGGCAGGTCAACTGCGCCACGGCAAGTACGCGTACCGCGGGTGCAAACAGGAATTGCCCTTTGATGTTTTCGTTACGCACCGATTGGTAAATATTGAGTGCCGCACCGATAGAAAATCCCAGCAGATAAATGTCGTCGACTTCTGCGCCCAGCAGGCCGAGCAGGTGCTGGTGCTCGTCGACCCAGTCCTGCCAGGAGGTGTCCAGCAGATCGCCGGGGCGGGTGCCGTGTCCCGGCAGTTGCATGGCCAGCACAAGGAACCCCTGTTGCTGAAAGAAGTTTGCAATATCGCGCATCATGTATGGCGAATCGCTTAAGCCATGCACCATGAGGATGCCGCGTTTGACCGGGCCGTCGCCGTCCGGCGCCAACATGAACGGGCTGTTACCCTCTACAACCCGGGCGCGTTGCCTGTTGTCCGGTCCGGGTCGGGCCGCCTCAACCCGCTGCCGGCAATCAGCCAGGTATTCCGCCAGGCTGCCTGCCCTTTTCCCGCCCTTATAGCAATCCGCCGAGGGCCGGTGACGCTCGCCCAGCTCATCCTGTTCACCGAATGTGCCGGCCAGCCGGAGCGAAGAAAAATATTTCCAGAACTGTGACATGGTGTCAGGAGGCGTCACCCGTGGTGTCGAGCAAACGGCGCACCGGTGCATAGGAACGTCTGTGTACCGGCGTGACACCGAGAGTCTGCAGTGCTTCCAGGTGTGCCTTGCTCGGGTAGCCCTTGTGCTTTGCCAGACCGTAACCGGGGTAGCTGCTGTCCAGCTCGACCATCTCGTGGTCACGACTCACCTTGGCAATAATCGAGGCTGCACTTATAGCCGGTACCAGCGCATCCCCTTTGATCACAGCTTGTGACGGATAGTCGAGTTGCGGACAACGGTTGCCATCCACCAGCACCAGTTCGGGCGCCAGCTTTAACCCGGCAACCGCTCGCTGCATGGCGAGCAGGCTCGCCTGGAGTATATTGATCTCGTCGATCTCGTGCACTTCCGCACGCCCCAGAGACCAGGCCAGTGCCCGCTCACGAATCTGCTGCGCAAGGACTTCACGGCGCCGCTCGGTAAGTTTTTTGGAATCCCGCAGTCCTTCTATGGGCCGTTCAGGGTCAAGGATCACGGCCGCGGCCACCACCGGCCCCGCCAGCGGGCCGCGACCCACTTCATCGACACCTGCCAGGCATTCAGCCAGCGACTGGTAATCAAAACCGGGTTGTTCTGTCAATGCGTCGCCCTCTCGATGACCTGTTGCGCTGCCTGCTGTGCAGCGTTTGTTTGCAGCTGCTGATGCACCCGTGCAAATGGCTCGATCTGCCGGGCCGCCTGCTCCGGTTGCTGCAACAGCTCGAGCACCGAAGCTGCCAGCTGTTGCGGTGTTGCGGCTGATTGCAGATATTCAGGCACCTGCCCCGTGCCCAGCAGGTTGTTGGGCAGGGATACATAAGGGACATGCAACATGCGGCTGGCCAGCGCATAACTGAGCGGGTGCATGCGATAGGCGACGACCATGGGCCGCTCGACCAGCATGCATTCAAGTGTCGCGGTGCCTGATGCCAGCAATACAACATCGGCAGCGAGCATGGCCTGCCGGGCCTGCCCGTTGCATACTTTGAGTGACAGCGCTTCCTGCGTCTTCGCGCCCAGCATCTCCCTGCACAGGGGCAGCAAACCCGGCATCGCCACCGGTAACACAAACTGCAGCTCCGGTATCGATTGTTTACACAAACGGGCTGTCTCAAGAAAGACCGGCAGCAGACGTTTGATTTCAGTTGCCCGGCTTCCCGGCAAGAGTGCAACACAGGGACGTTGTGTATCGATTTCCAGCAGTGCTTTGGTCTGCTGTCGCGACGGACTCCCGGTAATGTCGTCGGCCAGCGGGTGTCCCACGAAACGGGCTGCGACACCGTGTTGCTCGTAGAACTGCGCTTCAAATGGAAACAGTGTCAACATCAGGTCAACGCTGCGGCGTATTTTTTTCAGTCGATAATTCCGCCATGCCCACACCGAAGGGCTGACCCAGTGCACAGTCGGAATACCTTTACGCTTCAACATCCTTTCCAGCGGAATATTGAAATCCGGGGCATCGATCGCCACGAATACGTCCGGCGGGTTGTGCAGGAAATGCCTTGCCGTTTTCCTGCGCAAACGCAGCAAGGCAGGTAATATCCCCAGCACTTCTACCAGACCCATTACTGCGAGCCGTTCGGAACGCGCCAGCGCCTGACAACCGGCTGCACGCATCTCTGCGCCGGCGATGCCTTCGAATTGCGCATGTGGATGAGTAGCCTGTATGGCCCTGATCAATGCCGCACCCAGCTGATCACCTGACAGTTCACCGGCAACCAGCCCGATGCGTAAAGGCCGATCATCTGTCAACGCACAATACTGCGATCACTGGCTGAGAGAAACTCGCGAAGCCGGAGTACATCCTTGCTTTCATTCGCTATCCGGCCCAATTCCTCGATCGCCTTTTCCAGAGACAGATCCGACCGGTAAAGAATACGATACGCTTCCTTCAGCCATCGAATCCGGTCATCAGAGAAATCACACCGTTTAAGTCCTTCTATATTCAGACCACGCGGCCTGCTCTTGCCTTCGCTCATCATGACAAAGGGCGGAACATTTTTGTTGATACGCGCCCCGTAGGCAGTAAACGCATATTCACCGATATGGCAGAACTGATGCACCAGGCTGGCACCGCCCAGGGTCGCATAATCGCCGATATGTACATGACCCGCGAGTGTTGTATTGTTTGCAAGAACGGTGTTGCTGCCAATCCGGCAGTCGTGCGCAATATGCACACAGGCCATGATCCAGTTATCATCTCCCAGTCGCGTAACCCCGGCGTCCTGCAGCGTGCCCCGGTTGATGGTCACGTATTCCCGAATGGTATTGTTGCAACCGATCTCGAGGCGAGTCGACTCACCCTGGTATTTTTTATCCTGCGGTTCGCTGCCCAGCGAAGCAAAGGGGAAGATTTTGCTACCGGAACCGATAAGGGTAGTCCCGCCGATTACGACATGCGCACCAAGCCAGCAGTTGCCGGCTATTTCCACACCGGCACCAATTACGCTGTAGGGACCGATAATCACGTCGGCAGCAACCCGTGCTGCAGGATCCAGCACAGCCGTTGGATGTATCAGCGTGCCGCTATGCAAGTCGGACATATTAACCGGTACATGATATGAATCAGTTGTCGATCTTTCGTTCGGTACACATGATCTCCGCTGTGGCCGCTGTTTTACCGTCTACCGTTGCTTTGGTATCAAACACCCATATACCACGCCTGGTTTTGATCAGTTCGACAGACAGGTGCAGCTGGTCACCAGGTTCAACCGGCCTTTTGAAACGCGCTCTGTCCATGCCGACGAGGTAATAAAGCGAGTTCGGTTCCCTGTCAGCACCCTCTGTTTTGAACGCCAGCAGCCCGGTTGCCTGCGCCAGCGCCTCCAGAATCAATACGCCGGGCATGACCGGTTTTTCGGGGAAGTGTCCCTGGAAAAACGGCTCGTTGAACGAAACATTCTTGATCCCCTTGAGAGATTTCCCGGGGTGGAATTCGAGCACTCGATCAATCAGCAAGAGCGGGTAACGGTGCGGCAATACCTTTCGAATGTCGTTTATATCCATGACCCAATATTAATCCAGATTCTCTATTTATGATATAAATATTTATTTTATCTAATTTTTTCAAGCTTCGATACACGTCGTACCAGGATATCCAACTCCTTTATTCTGACAGCATTTCGACGCCACTGAGGGTTTGCCATCAAGGGCGTTCCCGCTGAATAGGTACCCGGTTTTGAAATGGAACGGGTCACCATCGACATCGCGGTAATATGAACATTGTCGACGATTTCCAGGTGTCCAACAAGACCGACACCACCAGCCAGGGTGCAATGTCTGCCAATTCGCGCGCTACCGGAAATTCCGACACAACCGGCTATGGCCGTATGTGCACCAATAGACACATTGTGTCCAACCTGAACCTGGTTATCGATTTTTACACCGGCCTCAATGATGGTGTCTTGCAGCGCACCCCTGTCTATCGTGGTATTGGCGCCGATATCGACATCATCCCCGATGCGAACAGAGCCAAGCTGGGGAACCTTCTCCCAGCGACCATCGATTTGTGCCATGCCGAAACCGTCGCTGCCAATCACCGCGCCCGGATGCAGAACGACCCGCTTGCCAATGTGCGACCCGGCCAATACCGTGACCCTGGCGACCAGCTGGCTTCCGTCCCCGATAACGACATCATTGCCGACGACACAAGCTGGACCGACTTGTACTGAAGGTCCTATCCGCGCACCGGCCGCTATAATACTGCCGGCATCGATCCAGGCGCCCGGATCAACGTGCGCATCCAGGTCTACTACAGCCGCTGGATGAATACCACAGGGCGCAGCATCCTGCGGATATATAAGCCGAACAGCACGCGCATAACAGGCATAGGGATTGTCGCTTACCAGTACCGGTACCGGTGACTCGGCTGCGTACTGCCCGGACAGCACCACCACAGCGGCTTGCGTTGTTTTCAGATAGCGCCGGTATTTGGGGTTGGCCAGAAAACTCAGCGCTCCGCAACGACCTTCCTGCAAAGGCGCCACCGCTGAAATTCGTACCTCACCGTCACCGCGCAACTCGACATTCAGCTGCTCGGCAAGTTGCGCAAGCGTCAATTCCATGGGAATAAGCGCGTTCTACTTGCTGTCGGCCTTGAAATTTGACTTCAGCTTGTCGAGCACCTGATTGGTTACGTCAACGCTGTCACTGGAATAGACAACGCCCTGCCCGAGAATGATGTCAAACTTCTGTTCCCTGGCAAGCGCCACCGTGGACTCGTACATCTGACGTTGCAGCTTTGACAGCACCTCGTTCTTGCGAATATTCAGATCATCGCGGAACTCATCCTGGGTACGTTTAAGCTCGCGGCGTTTGGAAAGAATTTCACGCTCCAGCTTGCTGCTTTCCTTCTCGCTCATCACCGCACCGTCGCGTGTCAGCCGGTCTTCGAGCTTGCGGATACTTTTCTGCAGATTGACCAGCTCCTGCTCGCGTGGTGCAAACTCGGTCTCTATTTTGCTCTGCGCCGCCTTGGCTTGTGGTGCTTCTTCCATTAAACGCACCGTATTGACGACCCCTACTTTGGTATCTGCCTGCACTGGCATGGCCGTTAATGCCAGCAACGCCAACCCAAAAAATAAACATTTAATTGATTTCAAAGCTCTTCTCCTGAATAAAACCTAAAATCCTGCACCTAATGTAAACTGGATTTTCTGAACTTTATCGCCCGATTTATCGTTGAGCGGTTGCGCAAAACTTATTGCCAGTGGACCCACTGGAGACAACCAGGTCGCGCCAAGGCCTACTGACATGCGCAGTTCACCGGTCTCAAAGTCCTCCGCACCCGGGAACACATTACCGACATCGAAAAAAGTACTCAACCTTACACTATTGGTCCCTGTCATAAAGGGCGGCGGAAACTGGATTTGCAGGCTTCCTACCGTTCTGAAACTGCCGCCCAGAGAGTTATTGTTGTCATCTCTCGGCCCCAGCGAGAAATCCTGCCAGCCACGCACGG
>ENA-ORDP01000751-ORDP01000751.1-marine-sediment-metagenome-genome-assembly--contig:-NODE-751-length-19628-cov-3.604302_pt1 | contig 19628 bp, 15 predicted proteins | sample MGYA00248627_ERZ508539 | MGnify/ENA primary metagenome ERZ508539 (study PRJEB26208, sample SAMN05571518) | marine sediment metagenome | biome: deep sea; feature: Hydrothermal vent; material... | reverse complement strand
CCATCAGGCAGGCGCCTTTTGATTTTATTGTGTCCGCGATCAGTAGCCTGGGCTTGTCTCCCGCTTTTGAAAGCTTATCAAAGGCCTCCCGCAAAGAGTTATAATCATGTCCGTCGCATCTGGCAACCACCCATCCATTGGCGGATATCCTGTCTTCCAGGTCCCCAAGATCGGATACCTCCGATACAAGCGTGTCGGATTGCAGTTTGTTATGATCGACAATCGCCGTTATTTCACCGAAACCTCGATTTGCGGCGGACTGAAGAGACTCCCATATTTGACCCTCCTGAAGCTCACCATCTCCTAACAGAACATAATAGTTTCGTTTGATCCCGTTTAACCTGTCGGCCAGAGCCATTCCTTTGGCCTTGGATATACCCATTCCAAGTGAGCCTGTGTTTGTAGAAATATGTGGCGTATCGATATCTGGATGACCGGGCAACCCACCCAGACGTCTTAACTTATGGATATTTTCAAAAGGCAATAGGCCAAGGCCTATCAATAGCGAATATAGCCCCGGAGCGTCGTGGCCTTTGGAGGAAAAATAAATGTCGTTATTCTCCTTCCCTACATTTTTCATTAATGACAAATGCAGGTACGAGACGATATCCATCGCGGAAAGAGAGCTTCCTACATGACCGGACCCGGCGAAGCTAATCATGTAGAGCGTGTTAACCCTACAGATATCGGCGAAAAGCCCGGTCACAGTTTCATCTGGCGCGTCAAGGTTTCTTATTCTCTCAATTTCTTCGTAGGGGATCAGAGCCAATTCATCTTTTGTAATCACAGTATTCTCTTAAGTTAATTGAGCAATGTAAGGTCGGATAAAGTCAGTTTGGTGGCGATGAGGCTCATATGGATTTGTTTTTCAAAATCTATTACTGATATATCGCCAGGGCAGATTCGAAGCCATTCTGTTCTGGATGGAATCATGTTTACTCCCTCATCGGCGAATATTCCAAACATATCTGGATGTTGATCCATCCACGATTTAACATTCGCCGACACGTCTCTTGCGCGTCCGTTGGGATAACTTATCCAGTTAATAAGGGGTATACCCGCAGACTCCCAAAATTTCATATTATGATCGAATTGCTCACTAATAGTCTGACGGTCGCACAATTCCAGAGGCCAGTGAGAATATGTGTGGCTCCCTACCTCCCAGCCCTCGGATTGAAGAGCCTTCACTTCATCTACGGTAAGATGAATTTCACTATCTTTTAACGGTCCGACTGTTCTTTCATACAAGTTAAAAACAACTTTTTCTACAGCTTTATATTTTTGCAAAGCGTCAAAGTTTTTCATAGCAGAGAATAACTTTACAGGCTCTGAGCTCAAAGCCATCTCTGGAAATACATCTTGCAATTCTCCGGCTAGCTCGTCCGTATGACCTTTTGATATCAATAAAGATATGATTGCCCTGTAATACGCCTTCCCACTGGCGAAAGCTCCGTTCACGAAAACCGCCGGTGATACCCCATGCTCCTTAAATACGGGACGGGCGTTGGAAAAGATGTTTTTATAAGCGTCGTCAAAAGTTACGGCGAAATAGGCTTTATCGGCGGGGCCTCGGCTTAATATAGCCGGAGCGCCGGCAAGTTTCACAGGGGTCATATTTTCCATCAAATAATTCAAATGAGACCGGAAATTTTCTATGGAAACCGATACTTTTTTATAACTGTTTTCCCACACATTTGCGTTTTGCGGATCGACTACTGAGTGGTAAAGGAAAATATATACACCAGGAGGATAGGTATGCTTTTTTGGAAATAGTTTTCTTAGTATCTCCGTTTTTTTACGTTTTTCTCGAAGCGCGCCGCTTATACTATTTTGTATTAAAGGCCAGGAATCTGAGCTAATTTTTACTCTTAACTGCGCCACGCGATTTATAACAGGTGAAGCCATTTTAGACGGGTAATAGCTTGATTCCGCATTCATTTGCTCCGATGGCAGTCTTGATTCGTTATCAATAGATTTTTTGGCGCAATCGATAAGATTTGTTATGCCGGTCATATAAACATTGGCCAGAACGGATGATAAAGCCTCAGGAGGATTTATCTTAACAACACTTCTTTTAATAATCGGCCCTGTGTCAATTCCGGCGTCGATGTAATGAATGGTTGGGCCGGCCAGATCAAACCTTTCATGAAACAGCGCGAACTGGATAGATGAACTGCTTCTGTAATGCGGCAAATATCCGTAATGCATGTTCATGGCTCCCAACCTTGCTGTTGTTAACCAAGGGCCTTTCAATATCCGGCCGCCGAATATGATTATCAAGTCAGGTTTGGAGATGTTAAGCCAACTGTACACACCATCGGTATTCGGGTCTTCGGCGTACATAGGTGAACTAACTTTGTCAGGCTCAATGGGAGACAGCCCTTCTTGTAGCATGTCGATCATCTTGCTCTCAAAGTGATCCTCTTTACCGTCAAACAGGTATTTTTCAAGTGGAATATCTTTCAACTGGGCGCAAAGGATATGCCTTCTCGCTCTCCTGTAAAAATGGGAGCCGCAGTTGAAAAACGTGTTTCTCGCTTTATCATCGTTTATCGCGCTGGACTCAATGAACGCTTTTTCTGTTCCCTGTATTAGAGTATTTGTCCAATACGCCCCAATTTCTCTCTTAAGCAGGGAAAGGAAAATGCGGTGCCGTAAACCTGTCCCGGTAACTACCAGCAATTTCATGCGTAAGTGAAATTGGTTATTCAGGTTTATATTGAAAGGTATCCGCCATCGGCCTACTTATATGACAGGTAACGAAACCTGCCCCCGCTCGATGAGCTGTTCGGCCAACACCCAGTCTTCCATCGTATTGATGTCGAACCCCTCATATTCTTCTGTGATAAACGGGATCACGCTGGCCCCGGCTATAGAGCTTGCCTCAATGGGAACTCTGCTCCAGGCGATCTCAAGGCTCGCGTTTTGAATATATACTTCCGGAAGCGACTGATATGGAGAGCTATGCCACGGCTGATTTTCAGGCCCGAAAGGAATCAGGGGTAGCATCCTGTTTTGCCTGATAACCCACATTTTACATGGATGCTGGCCGCACTTCTCTACTGCGCGCAAACTGTCCACACTATCAGCGTCAAGAAACATGCCCCACGCTCTTTTGATAGTCTCCACAGTTCTGAACGGACTGGTGGGGCGTAATAGCGCAAAAGCGTCGTAATCCCTTCCCGCGCCACTTAATTTTTCCAAAGTGTACTTTACCCATTCGATATCCGCAGACATTTCACCAGAGAATTCTTTTGGGCGCATAAAGGGAACCTCCGCCCCATATTTACGAGCGGTGTCTGCGATAGCCTCACTATCTGTGGACACAATAATATCTTTAAACAGACAACTTCTTTTGGCGGCGTCTATGGTATAGGCGATTAAAGGATGGCCTCCTAATTCGCGGATATTCTTCTCTGGGACACGTTTAGAGCCTCCACGGGCCGGAATCAGGCATACCTTTGAGCAACTGGATATTTTCATCATTTGGCAGGAAGAATGTTTATATTTATATTCTTCCATTCACAGTAAACGTCCAGGGCTTCCGTCCCAGGCTCTCTTAATCCATTGCCAGAATTTTTTACTCCACCAAACGGCATGTGAGGCTCAGAGCCATAAGTGCCGGCATTCACGTTTACGACGCCACTTTTCATCCTGCGTGTAAATTCAATCGCCATGTTGATATTTTTTGTATGGATACAGGAAGTTAACCCATACTCAGAGTCGTTTGCCAAATCCACGGCCTCGTCGAACCCGGATACCCGGTAGAGCGTCGCGATCGGACCGAACAGCTCTTTTTGGGAAATATCGGCTGAGGCGCTTACGTTTTCTATTAGCGTAGGCTCCATGAAGTATCCACCGCTGTTGTTAGCGGCAATACTCCTTTTCCCACCAATCAAAACTTTTGCGCCTTCTCTTTCGCTTTTCGCTACCGCGTTAATCATTTTATTTAGCTGATTCTCGTTAATCACACAGCCCAGGTCGTTTGAGTCTTCAATACCGACTGTTATTTTTTCAGCCGCTTTTATCAACATATCCTTGAACTTATCGTAAACCGAATCAAATATTATTATTCTACTGGCCGCCGCGCAACGTTGCCCGGCGTTAGAGAACGCTGAAAGTATTGTCCATTTGCAGGCGTTGTCCAGATCAGCGTCGTCGCAGACCACGAGCGGGTTTTTTCCACCGAGCTCAAGAAATACTTTAGCCAGTCTTTTCGATGTCGCTTGGGCTATAGTTCTACCTGTGGCCGTACATCCGGTAAAACTGACAAGATCAACTTCCCGGTTTTCGACCAGCGGCGCCCCGGCCTCCTGTCCATATCCATTGATAATATTCAATACCCCATCAGGCAATCCCGCTTCCTTAGCGAGTTGAGCGAAAGCCCAGGCCACCATAGGCGAATCCTCCGATGGTTTCAAAATCGCAGAGTTCCCGCAAATAAGCGCGGGAAATACCTTCCAGGCCACATTTGCGATAGGAGTGTTAGCGGCTATAATCAAAACCGAGATTCCCACGGGAACGCGGATAGTCATCGCCGTCCGCTCCTCCATGCCTGATGTGGTGGTTTTACCATAAAACCGCCGTCCCTCACCCGCCATAAAAAAGCCTTGTTCTATAGCGGCCCCGACCTCGCCTAAAGCGTCTTTAATGGATTTGCCCGTCTCCAGATGAACTATCCTCGCAAGATCGTCCTGGCGATTACGCATAATTATGCTAATTTCACGCAATATCTCCGCCCGTCTCACCGGTGTCGTAGAAGCCCAGCCCGGTTGCGCCATTTTGGCCGAGGCGATAGCGGCGGATGCGTCTTTTTCAGATGATCGCGAAACCTGACAGAGTATTTCGCCCGTAGCTGGATTAATTTTATTGAATGTTTTTTCATCTGCCGCAGGAACCGCATTGTTGTCAATCCAGTTAAAAACAGTGTCTGTAACCAGTGAATTCATAAGTGAGATTTCCCGTAATTAAATTTAATGTTTAGTCACCATGCTGTATATCCACCTTCGACTGGCAAATTAACACCCGTTACGTAAGACGAAGCGGATGAGGCAAGAAATACCAGCGGCCCTGCAAGGTCTTCGGCTACCGCCAGCCTGCCAAGAGGCGTTCGCTCGCTGAACTTTCGCTTAAACTCCTCATCCTGGCCGCCCAACACTCCACCAGGCGACAAAGCATTGACCCGGACGCCTTTCGATCCCCAATGGGTGGCAAAATACCTGGTAAGATTCAGCACAGCCGCTTTTGACGCTCCGTAAGCGGGCGGTTTAATAAAAGGCGGCTCGCAATCGATATGGTCATAGAGGGCCTTATTAGGGGAAACAGAAGCGTACAATGACCCGATATTTATTATGCTACCTCTTCCTTGTTTTATCATCGCGCCGCCAAATACCTGCGTGACCTGGAAAAGACCGGAGACATTCACCAATAGCGCAGGCATAAACTTCTCCTCCGGTATATCCTCAAGCGCGTACGAGGCGCCTGGCTCCGGTGGCAGGTCGATGCCTGCGTTGTTGACCAGAATATGCGGTATCCCAAAATTATCCACGCACTTATCCAGAGCCTTGACGAGCGCCGCCCGGTTCATTATATCGGCGTAAGCCAGATGGACGCGCTTTGCGCCATATTCATCTTTTAGAGAATTGAAACGTTTGGATGATTTGGCGTCAGGATGATCCATGGCAAACACGTTGGCGCCAAATGATAAAAGGGCCTCCAGCCAAATTGGCCCCAGTTTCCCCAGAGCCCCGGTAACTACCGCAGTTTGGCCGGTGAGATCGAATATTTTATCGTAACCCATTTATTTATTCAGCTCATCATCAAACCAATCGCATACTTCCCTGACGGCGCCATAGCCTCCTTTGGCTTTGGTGACACGCGCCCCAAGATTTTTTACATCATCCATCGCGTCGGCTACGACTATCGGCAAACCGACCGCTTTCAGGCATTCAAGGTCGTTGATATCGTTTCCGACGTATGCGATGTTTAAAAGATTTATTCCCTTATCCTCAGATAAACGAAGGAGCGCTTCGTATTTGTCCGATAGCCCGTTTATACACTCAAGTTTCAGTTTTTTGGCCCTGGACTGGACAACACTATTTATTTCAGTGGAAAGAATAATCATATCCAATCCTCTCTTAACCAGTTTGGAAATTCCGAGGCCGTCGGCTCTGCAACAGCGAACCGTTTCCCTGCCATCCTCAAACACGTAGACAGAGTTATCAGTAAATACACCGTCAAAATCGAAAACAAGGAGATTGATATCTTTGGGAGATACGCTCATTTAATTTTCGAGAGCCTCAAAAAGAATGTCGTCATCCTCTTCCAGATCATGAATAAGCTTTTTACCTATTACCCTTTCAAGCTCATGAGGGTGCAAACCATCGCCCGGACTTTTAAATTCTATATCCTCCTCCTTTAAAATATATCCTTTCGGAAGATCATGCCTGGCTACCATTTTTTTACTCATTTTTGTGATTGGAGATTTTTCACACTCATGAGTTCTTTTTGTCGCGCTTCCAAGAGCTATTCTGGTTCTATTTAAATCCCTCACAAGCTTTTTTAGCCCTACAGGCTCCAGGGAATATCCATGGTCAGTCCCCTTTAACGCCCTGTTCAAGGTAAAATGTTTTTCCATAATTCTTGCGCCGAGGACATAAGCCGCCGGCCCCATCGATATCCCATTAGTATGATCTGAAAGCCCAATAACGGTGTCCGGGAATAACTTTCTATATGTTTGAATTACATTTAAATCCAAATGCATATAATCAGAAGGGTATGCGGCTGTGCATTGCAGAATGGATAATCGCGTGTTCAATGGCTTGAGAGAGTCGTAAATCCTGTGAACGTCCTCTATTTGGCAACCGCCTGTCGAAATGACAAAAGGTTTTCCGAAAGAGGCAATATGCTTGAGCAACGGTATGCTTTTAGCATCGCCAGACGCGGCCTTAAAGGCGGTAACATTCAGGCCGTTAAGCAGGTCTGCGCTCGGAAAGTCAAATGCAGTGGCGATAAAATCGATATCAATTTCATGCGCAAAGTGTATCAAGTCCTTGTATTGATCGGGTGATAGCTCCAACGCCTCACGGTGCTGACCGTAAGTTGCGCCATATGAAAATTCGTTATCGTATGATTTTTCAAACAACGCTTTTGTATAAAGCGCTTTGTTATCTCTTTTCTGGAATTTGATGGCATGCGCTCCACACTCTTTTGCAACCTTGATCATTTCTTTAGCTGTGTCCACGCTTCCTTGATGGTTATGCCCAATTTCAGCTATAACGTAACAATTGCTCTCATCATGAATATGATGTTTTCCTATTACTAATTCCCTGGTCATATTTCAATCTTCACATATTTAAAATTGTTATCACTATAGTTTTCCAAAGTGTGGATCGGAGGATAATACGCAATATTCACCATGTATTTAATCCCATTTCCATTCTTCGGCCTTACCTTTTTTAATAGTAAAATCGCTAGAGAGCCATTTAGCCACATGGAAAGAAGCGACAGAATGGCCGGCGCTATTCCAGTGAACACCCCCTTCATATAGCTCGGCGTGAATTTTATGTACCTTTTTAAATTCTGGATATAAATATAAATGCTTAACATCATTCTTATCCAGAAAAGAAAGCAGGCGCTCATCAACCGTATATAGACCATGATCATTTTCTTCGCTTTTTTCCATCTGCTCCCTAGTGGGGATTATAACAACGCCGAAGGCGGCTCCATCATTTTCTACTTCATTTTTTAATTTTAATATGAGCATTTCCGTAATTTTCAGCGCGTCCACCCAATATTGAGAGGGATTCTCCACAAAAAGAGGGCCAAATAGCCTGTCCAGTATTTCTTTCTCTTGCTTTAAAGAGTTTTCTTGTTTTCTCCGTATTATGGGGGAGATTTTATATTTCCATATTTGGTGAATCAGGTTTTCATGGAGCCGCAACACCTTAAGAGAAAAAAGCCGAAAAGGCTTATACCCAAAAATAGATATAGGTTTGTTCAATTCGTCAATGAAACTGCCTGCCAGCTCTCCTTTATAAGGATAGTTTTTGAGAATTAAGCCATCTTTTCTTTCATTCAAAATAAAATATGGTTTTGGAACTGGGTCACCTGTCAATTGGCTATATATGCCAGCGGCATTATCCCTTATGTCGTTTCCCACATATATATGCAGAATACATATATCAGGCTTGAAAGCTTTCCCTTTATTTGCATAATAAAGGTACTCTTGGCCGGTCCCATACCCGTTAGCGCTGGCGTTAATGATTTCAGATTTATATCCCCAACGTTTAAGACGGAACTCTGTCATGTAATGATATGTTTCCTGGTGACGGAAGGCATTGTCGTATAAAAAAGAATCACCAAGAAACATTATTCTTGAAATATCCTTATTTTTCTCAAGTGGATATTCGTCATCTCTTAAACCACTGGAATTAATTATGGTCTCGATAAGCCCATTATGTGTCGGCACGTAGCCTCTGGCGCCTGGCTCTAAGGCCCAACCGGTCTTTTCATCCACAATATGAAATGATTTCCAGTTATATAGATGCCCTGAAAAATATCCTTCATATAAAACCAGCATGAACTGAACAACCGCCAGATATATTAAAAATAAAATAAGGACGGTAACCAGCCAAAACCCTGAATGTTTAATATTCATTCAATCAAACGATTATTATGATATTGAATCCAGGATTAATTTCTGGCGTCCAGCCATGATTGAAACATTAGAACATCCCAAAGCTGATAATGCCACAGCCCCTTGCGCGTCAAATGCTCTTCCCATTTTTCACGAACCGCTTTGGGATCGAAATACCCTTCCCGCTCAAGTCTTTTTCGATCCAGAAGCGATTCCGCCCAATCACGCAACGGCCCCCGCAACCATGACGCTATTGGCATAGAGAATCCTCTTTTAGGGCGGTCAACAACCTCTTTTGGCACATACTTGTATAAAAGTTTGCGCAATAGCCACTTCCCGTCGCCATTCCTGATTTTCATCGACAAAGGAATCGAGGCCGCAAACTCTACAAGCCGATGGTCAAGCAAAGGGCATCTTGCCTCCAGGCTGACAGCCATCGACACCCTGTCAACCTTGGCCAGTAACGCGTCGGAAAGTCTGCTTGAAAGATCATAAAATACCATTTGCTCAACTTGATCGCAATCTTTGAGCAATGCTTTTTTGTCGTTGTAAACGGTAACAGGATTATTAGCCCCGATAACGACATTTTCCGCGTTCTTCCAGTGATTAATAAGTCTTGAGTAGATTTTTGGAGGTTGGATAGTGGGAAGAATATTGGATAACTCGTAGAGCCAATCGCCTAAAGCGTCACGCCTGAATCTATCAGGCGCTATAAAACTAAGATTATCGCCAAGCTTATCCCAACTCTCTTTGGAAAGTGATTTCACGCCCAGTGAGGCTATCTTTCTAAATCCATTAGGAATCCAATCGACTCTTTTTAACCATTTATTATAATACCAGTCGGCCCAAACATATCTTGGATATCCAGCGAACAGCTCGTCTCCTCCGTCGCCTGACAGGCAAACTGTCACTTTTTCTTTTGCGAGACGGGATACCAGATAAGTGTTGATAAGAGCCACGTCAGCTAACGGCTCGTCCGACAAGTTTGTTATATTTCTCAACTCATCCATAACCTGCTCCGCCGATACGTACAGCTCCGTATGATCCGTTCCCACTATCTTGGACACTTCTCTTGCATGCCCTCCTTCATCAATATTTTTTTCGTGGTGCCCGATTGTAAAGGTCTTCACAAGAGAAGATGAGCTCTTTGCCATCAGAGAGACCACAGCGCTTGAATCGATGCCACCGGAAAGAAAAGCGCCCACAGGCACGTCGGCGACCATACGCAGTTTAACCGCGTCTCCAAGCAATTTATCAAGTTCGTCCAGGGCCTCCAATTCGGTTCCTGCAAACCGGTTTTTAGATCCTTGCTCCAGAACTGTCTTGGCGGACCAGTACCGTTTCGGCGATAAAGCCGCTTGACCTCCGTCTACAGGCGCCGGTGAAAAATTTTCCAGGTTAATTAACTGATCACGCCGAAAAGTCATTATTGTTCCCGGTGGCAATTTGTAAATATTTTCATATATGCTGTAGGGTGACGGTATGTAGTTGTGCCTTAGCAACAGGGCCAGAGAGTCTCGATTCACATCGGAGTGAAATCCTGGATATTTTTGAATAGCTTTCAGCTCTGAGCCGAACACAAGGGTTTTGGAAACCCAACCGTAGTAGAGAGGTTTTTTCCCAATTCTGTCCCTGGCGAAAGTTACTGATTTTTCTTTCCTGTCCCAAAGAGCGAAAGAAAACATTCCGTTAATTTCATTAAGAGTTTTTTCCATACCCCATTTATCAATCGCCTCCAAAAGAGCTTCAGTATCGGAATGGCCGCGCCATCTGATCCCGTAATGATCTTTATCGAGGGCTTTGCGGATGGAGATGTGATTGTATATTTCACCGTTATAGGCAATAACATACCGGCCGTTCGCTGAAATCATTGGCTGGCGTCCCTTATCAGAAAGATCGAGAATAGAAAGACGCCGATGCCCAAACGCGACACCGGCTGTCTCATCCACCCATACGCCCTCATCGTCCGGGCCACGATACTTTATCGCCCGCGCCATTTTTCTCGCTCTCCCGGCCATTTCATCAGAAGGTATGTTACAAGTAGCGTCTATAAAACCGGCGATCCCGCACATTAAAATATTATCATAAAGATATTTTCTTTAGATCAACGCTATGGTTTGCTTCATGTTTATCCTGAGTCTGCGAAAGTTTTTTGTAAATATCATTTACGCTCACTCCATTAGCGATATCCTCCAACGCTTTTCCCATCAGCTCTGACGCGGACACACCCATCCCCCATGGACGAATAAAAGATTCTACAAATCGCCGCCTCTCATTTCTCCTCGGATCATCGCCCCTGATAGCTCCTTTAATATATTCAATAGCGTCGTCAAAATTATTGGCTATCAGCAAAAAATCAGCGTTTAGCAAGAGGTTAAAATGTTTTGTCTTTATCTGGGTCGCCTGATAGTGATCGGTAACCAGGGATATACACGGTTTGCCCAGAAGAGCCGCCTCTAAAATAGCAGTTGTGTTTATGGCGACAACGCATGATGAATAGTACATCGTGTCAAAATAGTGATTCTTGGCGTCTTTACTATAATACGCAGGATACGTTTCGGGGCTTAAGACAGTTCCGCTTACACGCCGTTCCCTCCATATTTTCATATTTTCAGGATGTGGTCTTACTAGAATCGAAAATTCTGGCGCGCCAGTTATCGCGCGAAAATGCTCTATCATTTTTTCTATGAATACATCTTCGTCCTTTGCGATATTTTTGGAGGAGCAAAGATATGTTATAAAAGGAAGATCAGGGTTTAATCCGGTATTTGCGCAAAACCGCTCGTAACTGACGCTCGGTTTTTTATCAAGCCAGATGTCAAGAGGGGGCGCCCCTGTGTAAATCGCCCGGCCAGAGTCATAATCATGTATTTCTTTCAGCTCTTTTACATGCTTTTTATTCCACACGAAAAAATAATCCGGCTTAACCTGGACAACTCCTTTAGTCGTAAGGTTGTCCCAGCCTGCCATTGCCGCCACAAACGGTATGCCAAGGGCATCAGCGCATTTTGCGTAATCGATATGCTCTGAGCGCTGAAGAAGGTATGGCGAAGCTACTATTAGATCAGGCTTATAATTTTCAAGTTCGCTTTTAATTTCCGAGTCAACGGGAGCCAACTTTTCTAACTTTTCCCAAAACTTTCCGGTAAGACCATTAATCATTAATTTATATAATGGCTTATAACTTACGGCTCTTTTGAAACGTTCGGGCAAAAATTGAACCGCCCTCGCCCTGTGATAAGGCGATTCGGAGAGCGGGTTTTCAGACCTCTGATACGCCATATAATTGACTATCTCGCGTTTGGCGAACAGAATCCTCCTCCAGAACCCTCTGAGTTTAACAAGCTCCTTATATTCAAAATCACACGGAGCCGATTTGGCGAAATCACTGACCGGCTTATCGGTAAGGTTCGCCCATTCTTTCCCCATCAAATCCATTAGAACAATAACTTTATGTCCCTCTTGGCACATATATCGGATCACCCCTTCATGATTCAAAAAGTGATTGGGTGTCTGAAGGATGAATAAAATAGTAAATCTGGACATTTTAAATGGTTAGAACAAGGAAGACAAAGAACAGTTTTTGCGCGTACTTAGTTTATTTGGTCTGATAAATACGACGGGATATAGGACCATCGATTCAGGCTGGCTTCATATTTTGCGTTCTGCTCCACAAGCTCGAATCTTTGCTGGCATAGAAGGCAGTCCTCTTCAGGATAAACGCCATCAATCATTTTTTGCCTGAACTCAACCATCTTTGGGGAATTAAGATCGTAACCGTTAAATACATTACCGATCGAAGGCTCAGGCTTTAGTTGGCAACAGTAAGCTATATCCCCCTTTTCATGTATGTAAACCGTGCCCCACATTTTCGGACATATTGCGTTTTTGAAAGTGTTTTCATTGTCTGGCACAGGAAACGGCATGCTGATATTGAATGGTAAATCTTTCTGTTCAAGCATCTTTTTATAGAACTCCCTCACTTCGGCGTCGCCAATTTTAAGAACCTCATCGGAGCTGGACTTATGCGGAATAAGTGAGTGAAAAAGCAGTTGATTTGGTTTGTACATTTTGGAGAACTCTATAAATTTATCAGCTTCTGGTAACCTGCTTTTGCTCAGCACATAACTGAACCTGAACGGAACGCTATTTTTACCCATCCACTCAAGCCCCTCCAGAATTTTTTTATAAACTTTTTCAGTGGCTCCACGGTTTTTATTAAACGTGGGATAGTCATGGGAATCCATGCTTATGTTTATCTTGTTAAAATGCTTAAGGACATCTTTAACATTCATCAGGTTAGAGCCGTTTGTGGCGATATTCAACGTATAGCCAAGCTCATGGGCCAAACGCGCCATATCGGTAAAGCGAGGGTGTAATGTGGCCTCACCTCCTGAAAACATCAAATACTTTATCTTTCCGGCGTATTTATTTGCGATGTTTTCAAAATCGGCATACTCCATGAACCCTCCGTCATCGAATACATCCTCATCTTTCAGAAGGTAGGTGCAACCATCGCATCTGAAATTACATTTGAAAGTAATGTAAACTGTGATAGAGCTTGGATAATAATCTATAACCGCTTTTTTGCCGCATGCTTTAAAATAGCGCCTCTCGTTGATTAAATATCCGAACCTGTTTTTATCGGTAAAGTATAACGGGTACAGTTTCACCAACCGCCACTTGTCCAATAAGTAGAGGATGCATTTCTTCAGGTAAGGGATTTTTTTAATCCACATCATCGCCTGGCCGACACCATCATATCGTATAATTTTTTGAGCCAGCCAATGTTAATTAGCCACTCTTTTAATCTTACCCTGCGGCTCAAACCAATCCACAAGTATCTTATCTCCCTGAATACAAGCGCCAACATCAGCAAAAGGCCGGTTCGCCTCTTGCCTGAGTGTCTGGAGGAAAGGGTTACATCATTCCAGAATACAGCTGTCATATGCGTTATCAGCGGAGGAAAATAAACGTACCAGGGGGGTTTGACAAATAGAGCTTTCCTCTGGTAGCCAACATGAGAATCAACTACGCTTTTTGACACGTCCGTATCCTGGCAATCTATTACGGTTTGGGATTTTCGGTAAGAAATAAAACGCCGGCTCCAAAGAGCATCCGCAATATATATATGTTTTTTATTCAAGGCAGTCTCAAAAATTAAAAGCCTGTCCGGGAAAATGACTTTGCGGAACACTCCCGCTTTTGTTAAAGCTTCTTTTCGAAAAAGTCCATAAATTCTATCGCCAAAATGTTTGCCATAGATACAAAGTCTCCATATATCTTTTGCTTCGGTGATATTTTCAGCATTGGCGCCAGTGTTGTTTATCCTTAATAAAATATTATTTTCGTCTATGCACTTAGTCGCGCTATAGGCCAGCGCCGCCTCCTGGTTGGATTCCAGGGTTTGGACCAGTGATTCCAGCCAATTTTGATCGTAAAGATCATGTCCGGCGGCCCAGGCGAAATAAACCACGTTATCTCCAGCGCTGTTGAATGTGTATCGATAGTTATCCACCATCCCAATACGCTTAGTGTGACGGAAATATTCGATCCTACTATCAGCATCGGAATACTCATTAATTATTCCGGTTGGATTGTCCAAAGAGCAGTCATCAGATATAACAAGTTTAAAATTCCTATATGTTTGAGACAGTAATGAATCCAATGCTGATCGCAAATAAGGATTATCGTTGTATAACATCATGCCGATACATACTTTCGGAGGCATGTTAATCGCTTAGCTTCAAAAGAAATATTATGCGGATGTTAAGCGCCGATCAAATGTTTGTACCTGAACGGTTTATTCAAATTCGGGTCACGCCCCACTATTTTTTTCGCAGAAGACTTGAGAATCCCCAAAATGCTATCGCTTTTGACACCTGCCGGAATGTCAAGCTGTGGATAATCGACATCCAGAACTTTTATTTCATGGACATCATAATGTTTTGCCATTATTTCCGAGACGGATGACAACTGGTTGTTGTACGGAGATATGTCCCTGTTATGGCTGTATACGTTTTTACACCCGGCTTCCGATAATATCCGGATATAATTATCAACCTGACCGGTTGTCATTTCCTGAAAGGAAACCATATTAATGGCAAGATCGACTTTTGAAACCCACTCCTCCTTCAAGAAATGATGAGGAAGAAACACAAGGTCATACTCTAGCAAATCCTCGATTAGCTCATCGATGGATTTTTCACCATATATAAAAGTAGACGCTTCAGGGAACGCGGACTTTAGATATGTGTACGAAAACAGCATCGTCTGTGGAAGGTCGATTATGATATAGCACGTATTCGGGAAGAAAGTTTTAAACTGGTAAGCAAACCCGCCCCATCCAGCTCCTATTTCAAGTACAACATTTCTTTTACTGGATTTGTTCTCGTATCCATTTAACAGACCGCTCTTATCAAGCGCAATGAGTGATTCGTAATATTTGAGTGTGTCAAGGTTTACCAGCCCGCCATCCATATAGTATCCATAACCACCAAGCAGGAGAGGTTCTCTGACTTCACGTCCTATGCTGTCTTCTTGCCTGAGGGCGTTGTATTTATTCTTTATTTTATTTTTCTTACCTCTATGAGACCCCCTATCGCCTTTGTACTCATAAGATAATAATCCCGTAATGTGATAACAATGCTCGCGTAGTTTTTCTATTATCAGTGGAGACGCATCGAACATATATTTAAAAGCGTCAAGCTCTTCTTCCCAATAGTCGCTTTGCGATTCACGCGTTTTCCCAGCTTCTTCTATCATTTCCAATACATATTTCCTGCAATCAAGATAATTGTGGAAAGGTCTGCCTGCGCGCGCGTTTTCGATTTGCTGTGCGAGATTATTATTTAACATTGGATGCTGTTTTGCGGCCATTCAACGATCCGCTTCAGGAGAAGGTATGTAGTATGCTGGTAATATTAAATGTACGAATTGTATCAGTCAGTTCCGTAAACTCAATAAACTCTTGACCTTGTTTAATATTCTGAGCGAAACAGATTTGTGATTATCCATTTTATGGAAAGGAGTTGATCTTTGCACAAGCTTAATGATTGAGTTGATAGTGTCGGATTCTTCATCTGTCAACCAGGGTAACTTGGCTTTCCATAATGTGTTATCACACCATTCCTCAAGAGATCCCGGCGCTTTCCATCCATTTTCCGTACATTCATCATAAAGACTGTTTCCAGGATACAATGTGAACCTGAACAATATTATTCTGTCCAGTTGGTCGGTATTTTCCAAAAGCTCATTGATTAGGGAGAGAGTTCCGGCTAGTTCCTGTCTGAATTCCTCTCTTTGCCTGTCATAATCGCTTATATCCAGCGGTACACCAAGCATAAACGAATAAATAACCCGAATACCATATTTATTAGTAAGCTCGGAAAGCTTGAGAATATCTTCAATGGTCGCCCGCTTGTTAACTTTTTTCAAAGCCCCGCGATACCCAGATTCAGCGCCGACCAGCAAAGAATAGCATCCCGACTCTTTCATAAGCTCCCAGGTTTCAGAATCGTATCTGACAAGGAACTCGGCGCTACCATTTACCCTCCCCCACCGTAAATTCAATTTACGGTCAATCATCCCTTTGCAGATTTCTTTAACTCGTTTTTCATGAACAAAGTAATTTGAATCAAAATATCGTACAGAATCAATATTGTATTTTTTCTTGAATAGCGATATGTCGCTTAGAACCCTTTCTGCTGACAAAGCTTTCCATCGACGTTTGTAAACAACAGTGTCAGCGCAAAATTTGCAATCACTGGGGCATCCCCTGCTTGAAAGGTATCCCAATGTCCTATCGCCCAATTCAGTCGTTAGAAAACTTGGCACATCCACCAAATCATATGGGACAGGCGGCAAACTGTTTATTTCCTTAATCTGCCTGTCTGGCGCGCTAATAATATTGCCGCCATCCCAATATGTAATTCCATTTACCGTATCAAGCGATACTTCTTTTTCAAAGGCCCTGATAAGATCAGAGAAAGTGAATTCACCATAACCTCTGACTACATAATCAACATACTCCGATTTGGCTGTCTGCTCTGGAAATATGGAAGGGTGAAATCCGCCCCATACAATTGGAATATCCTTATTATAGCTTCGAACTATTTTAGCTATTTCTATTCCCTGCGTAATCTGGTATCCCGTCATGCTGGAGATACCAAAGCATATTGTGCCATTTGAAAGAACGCTCCGGACTTTTTCTATATATTCAGCTTCGGCTCCAGAAATCACGCGGACATCATACTTGTCCATATTCAAACCGCTCGCGACTGAAAGAACGCTGAGAGGAACGCCCACCCTTTTAGTCGAGCTTTTACCTATATCCGGCTCATCCGGCTCCCACGCCATTGGGCTGAAAAGGATAATACGTTTAGCTTCCACCATCATTATTTTTTGCTATATTATTCCGTCAGCTCATACTTTTTGTCATGGACTCGATATAATCGCCAGTAATTTCGCCGACTTCTTTATTCAAACCGTGAGGACGAATAAATTCTTTTACAAACTTATTTCTTTCTACTTTCCTGGAATCGATACCATCGGTGATATTGGCGATAATCGCCACGGCTTTGTCAAGATCATCTGATATCTCCATAAATCCGCCATTCAATAAATGATGAAAATGCCCCAGGCCGAACTGCGTGTATTTGTATTTATCTGACAATATGGTTACGCACGGCTTATCCACAATGGCCGCTTCTAACAACGCGCTTGTGTTAATTCCAACTACAGCTTCGCAATATTTCAACTGATAATAATAATCCCTCTCAGAAGACGGATTGTCTGGCAGTACATTGTCAAGCGGCCATACAACAACATTTTCCATATCAAAACCTTCCCACATGGCTGTACCTAAAGGATGGGGACGTACGACCAGCTTAAGCTGTTTTGTAAGAGGCGAATTCGCAAGAGTCGTAGCGAACTGTTTTACAAACTCTGTTTCATCACTTGTGATATTTGCGGAAGAGCAAAGGTATAGTATATATTTACTGTTAAGCTCTAATCCAATATTATCGAAAAACAGGCCTTTATCAAATGAGCCGTTCTGGGCAAACAGGTAGTCAGACTTAAACGCGCCTGCAATATAAATACTTTCTTTCGGAATGTCATGTAGCTTAATGGCTTCGCTTGCCAGTTTATCATTCCACACAAATGTTGTGTCGGGTAAAACATGAAAAGAGCCCTTGGTGGTGAGGTTGTCCCAACTGGGGATGATAGCGCCCGTAGGTATCCCCAGTTTTTTAGCGGATTTTACATAATCGATCTCTCCAACTGCAGAGAAAATGTATGGGCAAGCTATTACAACATCCGGCTTATTCTTTTGTAACCATGCGAGAATTGTTTTGTCTTCGGGAATAACGCGCTCCAAATACCTGAATACCGCTTTCCCAACTACTGAGTTTAAAATCTTTTTCACAAAAGGCGCTTGCAGTAATTGAAGCAGGAAATATGGTAATTTATTATGAAATCTTACCGCCAGTGACCTGGATTTATGACCATCCCGAAAATAAATCAAATAATTTGCAACACTCCTGACAGCTTTTACAACATTCGTCCATTTGTCCTCCCGGTTAGGAATTTGCCGTATAAGCACTCCATCAGTTTCAGACATCAGGTATTCCACAGGCCCATTGTCGAATTCCGTTTTGTTGTGTGAGTCAAGGAATCCGACTTCAACAGTGTTGCCCTTTTTGCGTAAACTAATTATTATTTTGCGAATATGGATTATGTACGCGGGGCGAAGAACAACAAATAATATTTTCATACCAACCGTAGCTTCATTTCCAGCGCTTTTATCGTATAACTAAATTATTTACAGCGTCCGGCTTTCTCAATCGAGACAAACTGTGAACCGCCGTGTTTATTGGACTATTTTATAACGAAGCGCCAGGAAGCATTTGCCTCCACCGGCTCCTGGTAAAAGCGTACATCAAGACAATCCCGTAAAACCGATTCGAAAAAGAGCCTGCTTTCGGGCTGATTACAGTATCCCAAAATATTGAGATTAGGTGAGTAAGCGCCCATGGCAAATCGCCGTAATAAGGTATGGTTCCGAATGCAACGCGTTTTTGTCTTTCAATGGTATTTACTTGAGATCCCTTTGGAGCGAATCGACGATACCAAAGCGTTTCGTCCACCTGCCTAAAAGCCCCGTGTAAAGACAGCTTCATCAAAATCAACACATCGGGAACCAGGCACCTTCTTATACCGCGTACTTTTCGCACAGCCTCAGTTCGAAATAATCCATAGATCATGTTGCCAAACCCTGTTCCGGTGAAACAAATCGACTTTATCCTGTCAGTTACATGCATTCCTGATGTATCAAACATAGGACATTTAATTTTTATTTCATCTCCTTGTTCATCGATTCTTTTTGATTTGGAATACGCCATGACTGTATCCCTATTTTTATCAAGCGTTTTCACCATTTTCTCTAACCACTGTGGTTGGTGGATATCATGCCCTGCAGCCCAGGCAAAATATTCAGCATTATCGTCAGCATTGGAGAAAGTTATTTGATAATTAATCAAATAACCTTTTTTTTCATTATTTCTGAGAAATGTAATCCGCTTATCTTTAGAGGCGAATTGTTGGACAATATTCACAGTGTTGTCGGTAGAGCAATCATCAAGAATTATAAGCCAGAAATTGTCATATGTCTGGGACAGGATTGATTCAATGGCCTCTGAGACGTATTCCTCCTCGTTAAAAAGGAACATTCCGATGTTAACTCTCACACCCACCGGCGTTCACATTCAAAGACAATATCAGCGCGACGCAAATACTGTTATTTCCAGGCTGGCGGCAAATATTTCGATATTTCTATTTCGTCGAAGTCTTTACTTTTTTTAACGCCTGCTTTCCTCGCCCATTCGGCCATAGCCTTTATACCGTCGCCCAGGTCGGTGTACGAGACATTCTTAAAAACTGAATTATATTTCGAATGATCTGAATACGCGTTCTTGACTTCGTTTCTTTC
>ENA-ORDP01000750-ORDP01000750.1-marine-sediment-metagenome-genome-assembly--contig:-NODE-750-length-19641-cov-3.280711_pt1 | contig 19641 bp, 23 predicted proteins | sample MGYA00248627_ERZ508539 | MGnify/ENA primary metagenome ERZ508539 (study PRJEB26208, sample SAMN05571518) | marine sediment metagenome | biome: deep sea; feature: Hydrothermal vent; material... | reverse complement strand
TCTTATCTCCATAGACAAGACCAATCTCCAGTGGAAAAACAAATGGTGTTTCTTGTTTTTGAGTTGGTGGCTCATCAGTTTTTCGAGCCATAGGTTTAGTAGTCTCTGGTTGAGGCTCAATATCTATAATAACTACAATGTCAGATTTTTCTTGTGTAGGCGCTACTTCTACTGTGATAATTGAAGGTTGTGTGTATACAAAAACCCCCACAGAAGCCACGGCTATAATAAATAAAATAAGGAGGCGATACATGTAATAATTTATTTTAAACAGGAGGCTATGCCCTCAGACAACTCTTCATCTATGTAAATATCTCCATTAAGTGTTAGCAAAAAACTTGCAGGTATATCAGCAAATGGCTTTTCTTGTATTACACTACAAAGGGCAGTTTTTTTGTTATTTCCAATAATGTAGACAATGGGATGGTCTATAATTTTTAAAAAAGTTAGTGTTGTTGTTGCTCTAAGAGGATAAGGATTTTTACCTTCTGCATCATAACTTGTTACCCAAGCTTTGCCCGTGAACAACTCATTAAAGCGCGCTGGGTCTTAAGAGAAAGGCATTATTCCTGACGTGTGTCCGTCTGACCCTATACCAATAGTAGCAATAATAACAGAGTCAGGGTTTTCTTTTTTCCATAAACGTAGAGAGTTTTCAAATTCTTTTGCAAGTTCTTCGAGTGTTTGCCATTTATTAACAGAACTATCAATAAACTTACAATTTTTACCTAATGCAGTGCTATAAAACGCAGTATCTTTAAGTCGAGAGAATTGGTTGGCTTCATTTGTTGGATCAAAGCGCTCATCTAATACGCCGATTGTTATATCGGGTCCAAGTGCAACCTCTTTTATGTATTCAAGTATTAAAAATGCTGAACCACCAGACGTAAGAAATAAAATAGTTTTATTTTCTGCGCGCGCTTTTTCAATATACTTAGAGATTTGTATTGCCGCATCTTTCGCTGCAGATTCTGCATCTAGCGATGTGTGTAATAGTAGATTACCTAAGTTGCTCATAGTTGTCTCTATATTCTTGCTTCATAACTCTTGCTTCTTACTAACTTCGTGTCCTCCAAATTGATTACGCAGAGCAGACACAACCTTTCCTATATAGCTTGGATTTTTCTGGGATTCTTCGCGAAAGGTTAAAGAGCCTTCTATAATAGGTACGGATATATTAAGCTCTTTAGCAACCTCCACAGTCCAGAGCCCCTCACCACTATGCGAGACTTTTCCGGAAATTGCTTCCAAGTCCACACCCTCTTGTTCAAATGCGCTTTGTAGCCAGCCAACAAGTCGTGATTCAATAACACTGTTGTGGTTATATACACGAGTAACTTCTTGTAGATCTAAGTCAAAATCTGATTTTTTCATAACACCAAAACCTTCCCCTATTGCCTGCATCATTCCATATTCAATGCCATTGTGAACCATTTTTACAAAATGTCCTGCTCCAGTACGACCCATGCGCCCGTAACTTTCTGGCGCAGAGATGTCTTTGAAGAGCTCCTCGTTATTTTCAAAAAGTTCTTTCGAACCACCAACCATACTACAAGCGCCGTTTCTTGCTCCAGCGGGTCCGCCAGATATGCCAGCATCCATAAATTTAATTCCTTTAGCTTCAAGTTCAGATGCACGACGCAATGTTTCTTTGTAATTTGAATTACCACCATCAATTACTACGTCACCTTCTTCAAGAAGAGGCATTAGCTCTTCAAGTACAGTATCAACAACTTGATGTGGAACCATAAGCCATAATAGTCTCGGTGAATCAAGCTTGTCTGTAAGAATAGCAAGGTCTGAAACTCCCTGTGCTCCACTATTTTTAATATCAGCAACTGCTTGGGGGTTTGCATCAGTCGCTACAATTTCCCAACCATGTTCAAGAAGTCGTAGTACCATATTTTTTCCCATTTTACCCAATCCAATGTACCCCATTTGTTTTTTCATATAATTATATATTAGTCTGTAAATTATTGTGGGGTCTCCCCTTTTTTGTATTTAAGTAACGGCGTATTTTCCCAGCTAGAAAGAATCGGTGTAATAAAATTCCACGCAGCAGAAACTTCATCAGTGCTAGTAAATAGCATTTGGTTTCCCGCGATGCTATCAAAAAGAATACGTTCGTATGCGTCGGGTATTTTAATTACACTAGCCTTTGGGTAGGTAAAGGAGAGGTCAGCTTCTTCTAGGTCAGTATCAAATCCCGATTTTTTTACCCAAAACTTAACAGAGATACCTTCGTTTGGCTGCATTGTGAACGTGAGAGTATTTTGATGATGTTGTTCTGTCTCTGGCAGACATAGACATTTCTCTGTTTCACGGAAATATATAGTTATAGAAGCCTCTTTACTAGTAAGCCCCTTGCCTCCTTCAAGGACAAAAGGTACGCCTTTCCATCGCTCATTATCTATGAATGTTTCTATTTTAAAATATGTTTCTGTTGTGGATTCTTTATTAACACTAGGCTCTTCTAGAAAACCCTCGTATTGTCCACGAACGACCTGCTTGGTAAGATTTTCGCCAGCAATAGGCCGAAGAGAGCTCAGAACATCTGCGCGTTTGGTTCTTGCTCTGTCAGCCGATAGTGTTTCGGGGTTTTCCATCGCGACCGCAGCGAGCATTTGTAAAATATGATTTTGTCCTACATCACGCAATGCTCCTATTCCATCATAGAATGCCCCGCGACCTTCAAGTCCTAAAGTCTCATGTAGTTTAATATGAACTTTTTCTATATATTTATTGTTCCACAATGGTTCAAAAATAAGATTAGAAAATCTGAACATTAAAATATTTTGTAATGTTTCTTTTCCTAAATAATGATCTATACGAAAAATTTGCTCCTCTTTAAAAAGTAGTCCTAGTGTTTCATCTAGCTTGCGGGCTGTGTCGATGTCTTTTCCAAAAGGTTTCTCTACTAATATGCGTGTCCAGCCAGTTTCATTACTGCATGGAATTGTTAGTCCAGAATTTGCAAGGTTGTGAAAAACTGTATCGTAATATGTTGGAGGTATGGCGAGATAAAAAAGTTTATTTGAACATTGTCCGAAGCTATTTTCAGCTGTTATTAATAATTCAGAGAGAAGGCCATAACTTTCTGGGACAGTGAAGTCTCCCGATTGATAAGAAATGCATGCCAAGAATTTTTCGACAGCTTCGGCACTATGCCCATGATCTTTTTTGTCTATCGTTTCTTTGACGAATTCCCTGTAAGACTCATCTGTGTGTACACTTTTTGCAAAACCAATGATACGAAATGCTGGAGGAAGCAAACTACGTTCATGTAAGTCAAGTAGTGACGGAAGTAATTTGCGCTGCGCTAGGTCTCCAGTAGCGCCCAAAATAACGATAAGCGTTGGACTAAGAATTTTCTCAATATTTGAAGTCATGTGTTTAAGCCAAATTTGATATCTTTGGCTTTTGTTGATATAGGGGGTCACACCCGTCTTTCCCACAAAATCCAAGATCTTCAAGTTTGTCTAAGTATTTTATCACAGTTATAACAAATTCAGCATGACTCCATGTTAGTGGTGATGCGGAGATTTGCTCTCCCGTATAAGCATTTAGTTGTTCTGAAAGCACACCTGAGCTCAACGCTCTATCAACTACCCAGTTAAGCCATTCTCTTGCTATGGTCATATCGGTCATATCTTTTGCGTTTGCAATTGTGTATTGAGCAAGCCAAAGAGTAGTAATAATCCAAGGATTGCCAGGAATTTTATTGTCTATTCTATAATATTGATCATTTTCGTAACGAGCGATACCTCCCACAAGTGTTTTGCACGAAAGAGACCCTTCAATTTTTAAAGCAATTCCAGAAAGGCGTTCATCGTCAACATCAAGAATACCAAAAGTAAATATTGCATAGAAGCTACTCATGTCAAAAGTTTTATCTGGAATAATCTCACCGTTTTTTACAGCAATCATTTTATAGAACATTTTAGCATCAACGTCATATAGGTGTTCGAGTATTGAAGTTTTTATATCCTCTGCCGCTTTGCGATACTCACTTGCGCTACGTTTTTTACCTAATAGTTCAGCAAAATTTGCAGCTGCTTTGAGCGCAGCGTATACACTACTGGAAGTAAATGTAGAAATACCAAATTTCTCTTCCCATAAATCATATGTTGGTCGTGGCAAGCCAGTATATTGGTCTCGGAATGTTACCATAAAGTCTGCTGCCTTTTTTATTAAAGAATTATATATTGTTTCTATGAATTCCAAATCATGGGAAATCTCATAGTGTTTCCATAAGCCATATATAATTAATGCAGTCTCGTCTTCCTGTATTGGTAGCTCTACTTTCCCATCACGAACCCAAGGATGCCAAGAGCTCCCCAATGAGCCATCTGGTAGATATTTATGCATAAAATAACCACCGGGAGCTAATGCTTTGTTGCAAAACTCAAACACTCGTCGGGATGCATAGTTATCGCCAGCCATATCAAGCGCTAAAGCGGCAAATGCCGCATCTCGTGGCCACATATAGCTATAGGTATCTTTCCCCCCCTGTAGCATATCTGAGTCAGCAGAAGCAATTACAGCTCCATGATTATCACTATGCGCCCTTACAATAAATAGAGATTTTTTGAATAATTGTACTATTCGTTTATCCAATGTATGAAAATTAAAAGACTCCTTATTTACCCATGCATGCCAGTAATCTCTAGTCGTTCTTATTAAGTGTTCTGGGCTTTTGTCTAAAATATAAGAGTTTAGTTCGTGCGCTTCACCTATAGACTTAGTAACGACAATCCAATAATATATTGTTGCTTCTTCGTTTGCCTCGAGGCGTACAGTAAAGCCTATAGCAGAATCCACTTTCCCATGCTCGATAGGGTTTTTTGACAAAATACCATCATCTGCATCTTTATAGCTTCCCTCTTTACCACGTTCGTTAAATTCGCCAGTAGTATAATCATCAAACCCTTTACCCTCAAGTTTACCATTTATTAAAAATACTCTTTTCCCACTATAATGAATTATTGAATGAGTAAGAGGGTCAAAGTATCCAGTACCTCCACGGTGAGATTCGTACAATTCAAATTCCTGACCAAAGAACAGCTTAAATTCTCTATTTGTGTCTCCAGCGTTGCGCAGAATTACTTTACGTAAGAATATATTTTTTTCATTATATACAGTGTCTAGTAGACTTAACTCAACGCCAAGACTAGGGTTTTGTGCGAAAGTTTTACCCGCAAGAGCTTCGTCCTCACACTCAATATGGACATCCCAGTCTTTTTCTGAGGTCCAACTAATTTTTCCGTCAACCCATACACCTATACGATGTGCGAAGTGTCCACCTACATGATTTTCTAGTCCAACGTGAGGGAAATAAAAATCACGCACCTGTGCATACTTGTCTATTGCTACAAGAATATTACCGTTTCCCAATGTTAGTGTTCTTGGCATGTATTTTATGTATATTTTTTTAATACACGAGTAATTATGAAAAGAGACTCCGATCTAGTAGTAGCTTTTCGAAGTGCGCTTGCACAGCTCTTATTTACTAGAATTTTCTCTACCCAATTAGCAAAGTCATTTTGTTTTTTAGTGTGATGAGAAAACTGGTAATCTCGCATATTTTTAAATGCTTGTGCTAAATCTTGAAGGTCTTTGAGTTTGGGTCCTTCGTGCACCCAAAAACACTCAGTACCTAGTGCTACAATGAGCTTTTTAAGTGGTTTTTTTGTAGTAGTCTTTTTACCAATCTTTTTTACAGTTTTTTTAACTGGTTTTTTCTTGCTTGCGTGTTGTGTACCTGACTGCGAGCTCTTTCTCTCAGGCAGGCGAACAGGCAAAACTTTTTTCTTTACTGGTTTTTTTATTTGCTCGCGGACTTTTTTCTTGATGGTTTTTTTGGTTGCCTTGCGCAGAGCTCTCTTTGTAGATTTTCTGGCTACTTTTTTGACTGTTTTCTTTTTTGCGCTCTTTAAAGAATGTTTTTTGATTTTTGGCATGTTTTATTTGCTTAAATTAGAATATTAAACTAATACAGACTCGCTTTGCTTTTTTGTTGCTTCCACACGTTGCTTAAGGTCTGCAAGTACATTCATATAAGCTATAAAAGCTTCATAGGGTGACTCGTATGGGTTGAAGTACTTATGTACATCGCCATCTTCAAACCACTTTGTGCACATATAGTAGAAATGGTCTGATGTCTGCAAGCGTCTCCAGTCAGATATTAACTGCATATCTTTACTAGCTACTACATCTTTCTCTAGTTCATATATTTTTGTAATTGCATCATGTTGTATTGAATTTGATAGCCACGCAGAAAGGTCGCGTTCTACGTCTGCCCATGAAATATAATTTGGTACATCGAGTTCAGCGATCGTGTCAAAGCGGTCTATTGCTTCTGTTGGCGTAACGAAATCATTATCTGGATGCTTCAGAATTTCTTCAGGCATAGCTTTTAGAAATTCAAATATTCCAGTGTCTTCCCATTGATGCTCTCCGAATGTTTCATAATCCATAAAAAGATTTACTACATTTCCATTTCCATTTACTTCAGACACCCAATTTGCAAATTTTGGTGCGGTTAGAGGATAGTCTGCCCAATCTTTTGAAGAAAACCTAAATGCAATATCATCAGACAGTCGGTAATTTTTTAGTAGAAGTTTAATTTTATTTGTCCCTTGAGGACGATATAAGAAATTGGGACTTCTCCATTCAAGCACATGGTCAGCCCCTTCGGCGAGTATTCCTTTATAGCCAAGTTCTTCTACCGCCTTTGCTATTTCATTACTGTATATAAGTTCTGTGTTTCGAAACACCTGTGGAGTGTACCCAAGCAAGTCCTGCACTTTATTTTTGTGAGCTATTACTTGCTTTAGAAACTCATCCTTTGAATAAAGAAACGCAAGCGAGTGATAGTAAGTCTCTGATAAAATCTCAACCCGCCCCGTGTTTACAAGCTCTCTGAATGAATCAAGTACTTCTGGTGCGAATTCTTCAAGTTGTTCTAAAAATACACCAGACAAAGAAAAACTAAACCTAAATTCCGGGTGCTTGTTTAATAGTTCAAGTAATGTTTTTTTGCAGGTAGGTAGCATTTTGTTGCTACTTTGCGCAAAACTTTTCCATTGTTTGTGTCCTGCTCAGAGTCGTCGTTAAAATAACTACTATCTTTTCCTATATCAAAAATGCGATATCGTTTAATACGATATGGTTGGTGAACTTGAAAATAAAAACAAACTGATGCCATTGGATATATTGTATTATATTTTTAACTAGTTTTATAGCGTGAAGATGAAAGAAGTGTGTCGTAAATGTTTATACATTTTTTTGCAGCCTTTCCCCAGTTTATTTGACGAGCTTGCTCTCTTCCGTTTTCAGATAAAGTCTTAGCCAGTGATTCGTGTCCAAGTATGCTAATCATTTTGTTTGCCATTTCATCTGTATCCCAGAAGTCTACTTTTAGTCCATGTGTCAGTACTTCTGATACACCAGTTTGATTAGATATTATTACCGGCACACCCGAAGCCATACATTCTACAGGGATTAATCCAAATGGCTCTGATACAGAGGGCATTACGTATAGATCCGCAGCTTGATACAGGGCTTTTAGGTCATCGCCACGCAAAAACCCTGCGAACAACACTTTGTCTGATATTCCGAGGTCAACAGCAAGGCGTATCATTTGATTTTCCATGTCTCCTGAACCTGAAAATACAAAGTAAACATTATTAATATATTCAAGTACTTTTTTAGCTGCGTATAGGAAATACTCCGGTCCTTTTTGTATTGTTATTCGTCCAACAAATGTAGCAATTTTATCTCCCTTATCTTTAATTCCCTGTAGGTCCACCGTGAGCCCCGTAGCATCCCAGTCTTCAAAATCAATTCCATTATGTACTACTTCAATTTTATTTTCTGAAATACCATAGCTATTAATAATTTTTTCTTTTGTAAAATTACTAACAGTGACAATTTTATCTGCCTCTTGCATGGACTCACGCTCTATATCATAAACAAGCTGGTTTGCACCTTGCCCACCAGTTCTGTCAAATTCTGTTGCGTGTACATGGAGCACTAAGGGTTTTCCGCTTACTCGCTTTGCCTCAACTCCAGCGGGAAAAGAAAGCCAGTCATGAGCATGTATAACATCAAAGCTTTCTTTTTTAGCTATTTGCCTCGCAAGTAAACCGTAACGCTTAACTTCTTCATATAAACTTCTTCCGAAAGGCCCCCCACCTCCTTCAATTTTTCGCATCTCTGTGTACCCTTCGCTAGTGATATATGGATAAAGCAATGTTTCAATATTTTTAAATTCAACATTATCTCTATCTGCAAAAAGCATCTTCATGTAGTTTGAGCTAACGCCAACTTTCTTTGGCAATACAAACAACACGTTTGTCCCTGCGTTAGAAAGTGCTTTTGTTAAACCAAGACACGCGGTACCAAGTCCTCCGCTATTGTATGGCGGAAATTCCCAGCCGAACATTAATACCGTTGTGTTTTTTTTATGCATTTTAATTGCGACTATATGTACCTATTAGTTTTGTTTGCTCAATAATATGCCCAGCGATTGTTTTTTCGAGCTCAGTACGATTTTCCCCAGACGGTATATCCAAAACAATATCTAGAGCAAAAAGTCGGAAAAAATATCTATGCTCACCAACTCCTGGGCATGGTCCACCGTATCCCACATTACCAAAACTTGTAGTGCCAGATACGCTTCCTGTGGGTATAGAATTTTCAGGTATTTCTTTTGTGTCAGGCGATATATTCCACATACTCCAGTGTAGCCATGTTCCACTTGGAGCGTCTGGGTCGTCAAAAATTAAAGCTAGAGATTTGGTATCTTTTGGTATATTTAAAAATAAAAGTTCTGGGTTAATATTAGCCCCGTCACATGTATATTTTGAGGGTATTTTTTCTCTGTTTGTGAACGCACTGCTTTTTATTTGCATGGTAGAGGTGTTGTTGTCTATTGGTATTGTGGCGCTACTGTTGCTTTCTTTATCAAAGACGAAAAAAACACCAGTTATCACCAAAACAAACGCAACAATAATTAATGTTGCTTTCATGACTCAATTCTACCAAAAAAAGCGCTCTGTTGCGCCTTATGTGTGTTAATAACTTAAGGTTTTTTTATGTATCCTTCTCGTTTTAAAATATCATTTTTCCTGCCCATTAGTCCGTTATAGTTACCTAGTATTCCGTTTGATAAAATGACTCTGTGGCACGGTATTTTAAGGTTAGTATTTTTGCGCAAAATACTACCAACTGCACGGTATGCTTTCGGCCTTCCTGCTTTGGTTGCAATTTCTACGTAAGTAGTGACTTGCCCTTTAGGAATCTTAGAAACAGCACTGAGCACACGTTCTGTAAATTGAGGATTCTTTTGCATATATAGCAGTATAGTCATTTATAGACGGTATTACCAGATGCTAAAAATATCTATTATTTTTAGCATTGCGATAGAATTTGACAGGATGCAGTTTTATAGGTAGGTTTTATCCCAGCGAGTAGTTCTTTGACTATTTACTACATACTTTCTCTAAACGTCTAAGGAGACATGAAATGAAAAAATGGCTTATTGTAGCTATGTTGTTTTGTTTAACTCTTACCACTGGTGAATTGTACGCATGGGAAAAAAACCATGATAGACATGACCACATGAGTCACAAAAAACACAGAGTGGTTAATGGTGGAGATGCTACAGCAAGAGCCTCTTCAAAACAAAAACAGTCACAGAAGCAACATCAAAAAACAGATGTAGATGTACAAAATAATATTACCAATGAAATTCCTGTAACGGTGACAAATAACGGTTCGGTCGACAATACTGTCGGCATTTCAGTAGGAGCACCATCGCTTTCAATCAAGCAGACCTACAAACAACCCCCTGGCGTAGTTACGACGCAGGCAATTGCTCCAGAAGTACAACTCTACGAGCTATCGAAGACTCCTGTGGAGGCGGGGCTTACTGGTGTTTCACGATACAACTATGAATGTCGTCCGGTGGATACAGCAGAGCGACCATTAATAAGTCGAGAAGAGGAAGATTTTCACGGTAAATTTTACGTAAGTTTTAGCCCGCACCAGAACTATCTTGCAATAGCAGAAAGAATTCCAGCAAAAATAAAAGAGGTTGAAATACATTTTCCACCAGAGTTAGTTAAATGTTTGGGCATTTTGTTTATTGAATCAAATGGTAAGGGAAAAGTTACGCCAGACCAACTTTTTTCAGCTGCGAGAAATTATGTACGGGAAAAACTTATCGGACCTTACAAGGTATATCTTGTGCCTCTAGAGAATTCCATTACTGCAAATCGAGGTGTGGTGAGCACCAACCGAGGGTTCTCAGCTACTGGAGGTAGTACACGTATTATTGATAGTCTTTTGCAGGCAACATTAGGTATAGGTGGTACATATGGTTCTGGGAATGCTTTTACTGGTGTTCGTATTGGAGGAACGTTTGCGCTAGTTGCTCCTTCTGCGACAGGGATTTATCTTAACCTTGGATATGGATATCAAAATCAAAGCGTACCCAAAAGAGTTGCGTTCAGTTGGGATTGCCAAAAAAGAGCAGTACAGAAAAAAGAGGCGTCCAACAGCAATGATTGTGGGTATCTCTTGTGGAGACAGAAAATGTAATAAGTAGTAAAAATAGCAAAAGAAAAAAGGGCGTATCAAATGGTACGCCCTTTTTATATTTAACCTTACTCTTATCTAACCCCAACGATCTAGTCGTTGAACCTAGCCAAGGCATAACCCCACCAGTCTTGCTGATGAACCTATGCTCGAGTAAAATTTAATATTTAAGCTGAAACAGCTTGCAGTTTTGACGACCGAGCTTCCTTAAAGCGAACCCCGACAAGTTTCCGAAGATTTTCTTTTGAACGAAGCCTCTCAAGGAAGTTTACTTCTTTTATAGAATCCTCGTGCCCAGGTACATGTATGTATTCCCGATTACTTGGGTTACGAAGCAGATAGATTGAACTCTCGCCGTACTGTGTTTCCATATCGTCTTGAAGCTTAAGCATAATACCGTATTTAAGAAAAAACAGTTCACGTTGCTCATTTTCCACAGTAGTTTTTTCGGGTATTTTGGCGAACCTTAAAGCTTCTTCCTTGAGTACGCTCACTTCATGCCGTAGTTTAGCAACCCTGCTTGTCGCCTTGTTTTTGAAGTGCCACACAACTGCTAATGCAAGGATAGATATTGCAGCAATAATGTCTGCTATCCATATTGTATTACGCTGTCTGACGAGGTTGCTGGCGTAGGCTTCTTTGAACCTTGCCACCTTGGCATCAGCGGTTGCTTTAACTGAGTTCACCTCTCCTCGTAGTCGCTCGATGGCTAAAGCAGATTTCATGGTTGCCGTACGTTTGACTTCCGCAAGCCTTTTTTCCATAAGAGACTGCTCGATGGCTACTGTAGCTTCCATGGCTACAGTAGGATCAGCTACTGACTCCAAAGAAATTCCGGCATCCAGATCCGATTGTGTCACAATTGGCACAAGCCATACGTGGTCAGAGCCATAACCAAGATTTCGAAACGCCCCGTCAGTACAGGTCATATTGTTGCGTGCCGCAAAGAATCGTAGAAATGTCGTATTGCCAACACAAACACCGAATGCATCAAGTTTTCCAAAAGGTACGTTCGGAGCGGCTTTGAAAAGCGACCTGTAGTCTTGATAAAGATACGAAACATTGTAACCCCTCTCCGCCTGTATTGGCGTTGTTTTCAGATCGCCAACGTAAACATCGGCATATGAGTTGAAAGACATTACGAGCATGATGCCCATAAGCGCATTAGAAATAAAAGTCTTCATAGAATCTCTCCCGTTGAGATAGTTGCAAGTTGTTATAGAACAAAAAATACAGGAATATTCCTGTGGCTAGCAACTACTTTACCTATTTATATAAAAATGTCAACCCTCGCGCTTACCGCAAGGCTTTCTCGGCTTCGTATAGCTCTCTTGCAAATTTAGTATCCGGTTTTATTGGGAGTGATACTGCAAACCCTTTTTCAACTAGATATAGATTTACAAAAATATCATCGATATAAATATCTCGTAAAAGTCTGCGGTAAACATCACGGTCACTTTGCTGGGATACAAGCAGTACTGTTTTATTTAGAATTAATTCTTCGAGAGCGTTGCGAGCTTCTTCAAAACCAAGTTCCCCGCGCTCTGGTGTATCAATGCCTATTAAGCGCACCTTTTCTTTATTTTCAAGCACAACAGTGTCTCCATCTATGACAAAAGTTACAAGAGCTTCTGTTTGTTCGGGTTTTGTGGTGGCAACACTAGTATTAGTTGTAGAATTATCATCTGGGATTGTTTCTGTTGAATATATTAAACCTATTATAGCAAGTGCTATAAATATAGAAATTTTTCCAGCCCAAGATAATTTTGTTGGGCTATATTTTTGTGTAGACATGTTGCCAGTAGAGGTTGTTAGCTGTCGTCTTTTAAATTAAGTGCAAGCGAATTAATGCAGTACCGTTTTCCTGTTGCGGTATTTCCGTCAGGCATATTTTTAGGACCATCAGCAAACACATGTCCCAAGTGAGATCCACACCTAGCACATACAACCTCTGTACGCTCAACGCCAAGACTAGAATCTGGTTGTAGAGTAACACTACCTTCTTCAATAAAATCATAAAAGCTAGGCCAGCCAGATCCCGAGTCATATTTTGTATCAGAAGAAAAAAGTTTATTATCACATCCACGACAAACATAAGTGCCATCTTTTTTGCTTTCTGCATATTCACCAGAAAAAGGTGTTTCAGTCCCCTGTTCTCGTAAGATTTTGTATTCTTCAGGAGTAAGTTTTTTTGCCCACTCCTCTTTTGTTTTGTTTATTTTCTCCATCATGTTTTAGCCCTTGTGTTTTTCTGAATATTTTTGATGATACTCTTCGGCACGATAAAATTCTTTTGCTGGTAGTATCTCGGTAACAACATTATTGGACAATGTTTTGCTTGCATCGAGACGTTCTTTAGATTTAAGAGCAAGTTCTTTTTGTTTTTCTGAATGATAAAAAATAGCGGATCTATATTGCTCGCCAACATCTTGGCCTTGTCTGTTTAGCGTTGTAGGGTCATGGTTTTTCCAGAACACTTCAAGCAGATCGCTGTAAGAGACTAGTGCGGGATCAAAAGTTATTTGAGCTACTTCTGCATGCCCAGTATCCCCACCACACACAAGCTCATAGGAGGGCTCACCGTCTTCGCCACCACTAAAGCCTACGGCTGTATCTGTTACTCCATTTATTTGGTCAAATGTTTCTTGTATATGCCAAAAACACCCCGCAGCAAATGTTGCTGTTTCTAGTTTTTTATCCATCAATCGCAAGTATAATAATAAACGTAACTGTATATCCAAATTTTGTCATATTTATGTAGTAATTAAGTAATAATAAAGGATCCTCGCAACAAGCTGACGAGGTATTCGTTGAACTCGCTTCGCTCATACTGTCCCGATGCAAGCATCGGGGTATTGACCCTTTGTTAGCTCCTCGGCTCGGAAGCACAAAAGCTGCGCTTTTGTGCTTCGCTCGCTCTACGTCGCTAATAAACTTGTATTTTATGTTTTAGAGGGCTTCCTGTGTAAAACAATTAGAGCGACGGCCATAAGTAGAATGGCTAAGTCACGAAACACAACATCAAATACAGAAAAATCTAAAATCAAAATAGAAGCAAGTATAATTATAGCAATTCTAGCAGGCCATGTCGGGTCTTTCATTAAAAGTATTAAAGTAGCAACCACAAGCTCAACAACAGAAAGCATTGCCAACATTATAATTGCGTCAACGGGGCTTATATCTATTACCCATGTGGGTAAGAAATTAATCCAAACTCCAGGATGCAAAAACGAATCAATGGCAGGATATACAAACGAAAAAGCTATTCCAATACGAAGAATATATGAGATTGTTCTAGCAGATTCTTGCATAAATAATAAAAGCTTTTAATTAAAAATACTTATTAAGTAGCCATCAATTTCACGTTGGCTCATATCATAGAAAGGTTTTTTTAGTTTTTGTAAATCACCCGCAAGGCTTACGCCCACAAATCTCCAATGCCATGGCTCATATGTATAGTATTTATTTTTTTCTGGATAAGATAATATAAATCCAAACTTGTAAGCATTCTCAAGAAGCCATACATAGCCCAGAGTATCGTCAAAAGAAGTAAAGGCAGCTCCAAGCTCTGCAGTGGTAAAATCTAGAGTAGATCCCAATTGGTGCTCCGAATAGCCTTGATCTGCAGAAAACTTATTTGCACCATCTCCGTATATAACATTGTATGCAGACTTCAATCCAGCTTGCTCGTTGAATGATCTATACGCAGATACAATGCGTAAATTTATTCCAGCATTGGATGCCGAGACTATCATGGATTGCAAGAATGGCAGAACTCCAGAGTGTATGCGAAGCTCTTTTTGGTTATATGAATACGCAAGAGGCACTTGAGAAAGAGCTAGTGGTATATAGTTTTCGTTTAAAAAGTACACACGAGAGTATTTTTTTAATAGTTCAGTGTCTGTTTTTGATAGTTTCTCTAGTACATCAACAATGTCAGTGAGTTCTTTTAATTTTACGTCAACATTATTAATTTTTATTAGTTCTCCACTTATGTACCCTTGGGAATTCTTATAGTTTTTTTGAACAGAGTTAAGAAGCACCAGCACGTCTGTAAGCTCTTGCGTAGTGGACGCGTTCAATTGTTCAAGTTGGGTTAAGTTTGTCTTAAGGTTTGCTCGTTCTTTTTGTAAAGATTCTTTTTGTATAAATAGATATGCAATAAGAGTGACGGCAACAAAAGCTAATACGATTGAGATAATTCGGGTGGTATTCATAGTAGTTAAACTACATTATATACCATTACGACAAATATGTTATAAAAATAATGTCCCTGTGGCAAAGACTACGAGGTACCTGTGCACTTCAGGTTAGAATCTAAGCGCTACTATTGACAAATTTCTTTAATTATGCTAAAAATGACGTATAGGAAATCAGAGGTTAGCCTCTGATTTTTCTGTATATTAGGGAGAAATTAAATAAAATCTATGTATCAAACACTATTGCTAGGCATTGCATTCTTTGTTTCAGACTATACTGGAGCAGAGGTGTTCTCTGCTCCGTTTTTATCTCTACCAGAGGTAAATAAAGAACAGAGCATTGTAAAAGTAAGCGACAAAGAGGAGGTACTCTGGCTCGCTCGTATCATTTTTTCTGAGACAAAATTTGCAGACGAAATGCGTCTCGTTGGCTGGGTTGTACGAAATCGTGTTGAGGCAGAGTACCGTGGGACTACATACAAAGAGGTAGCTCGTAGTCCGTATCAGTTTTCTGGACTTAACCCTAGTGACGCTCAGTATACAATCAACGTAGCTCTTGGATATAAAATTGAAAACGAAAGCTGGCAAAAGGCTCTTGTTATTGCAAAAGAGATTTATTTTGCAGAAGAAAGCAAGCGTCCATTCGCAAAAAACATACTACACTTCTATTCCCCTGTTAGTGCCTCTGGTACACCCACATGGGTAAATAGCGGAACTCTTGATTATGTTGTGCGCGACACAAAGTCAAATACTCCACGCTTTGCATTCTATAGCGGAGTCCAGTAAGTATACTCATAAAAAAACAAGGCCCCCTGCAGGCAGAGACCACAGAGAATCAGACCTATGATTTCAAGCGAGGAGCATGTGAAAATTTATTTTTACATGCTCCTCGCGGTAGAATTATATGCTTTGCATATTTCACTCACTCTACGTCGTTAATAAAGGATCCTCGCAACAAGCTGACGAGGTATTCGTTGAACTCGCTTCGCTCATACTGTCCCGATGCAAGCATCGGGGTATTGACCCTTTGTTAGCTCCTCGGCTCGGAAGCACAAAAGCTGCGCTTTTGTGCTTCGCTCGCTCTACGTCGCTAATAAAAAGTAGCCTTATGCACAGGCATTTTTTATTGTTATTTTCTTATAAATCTAGCTAGCTATGTCAGCGTACACGTTATATAATTATAATATTATTCATCATATACAGTATTTATGGCAACATTCAGTCTAATTGGAGTTCTTAGCATAATTCATATAATATCACTTGCAATATCAGCTATAGCCTCTGTGGTTCTTTATCGAGCAGAAAAAAGAAGCAAAAATTCAATGGTGAGACAATTTATGTGGTTTTTCATTTTTGTTTTTGTGTGGATGGCGACATTCTTTATTTCTATTTTTGTAACCACGAACACGTTTACAGAGTCTGCTGGAAGAGAAATTGTAACTGCGCACGGGTTCTTCCTTGTAGGGCTTGCATTTGTTGCACGAATATATGCAAAAATGGCTCTACCCAAATATGAAAAACTTATTTTTAACGTAACTATGTTTACAGCTATTACCGTCATTGCATTAGGGGTATATCTACAAAGCCCTTTTACAGACATAACGATAATAAAAGCAAATACCATTATCATCCAAATTTCAGCAATTCTTACTGCCCTAATACTCATTCCAGTCCTCATTTTCTTCTTCACGCAGAGCTTTAAACTAGATGATGCTATTGCAGCAGTGAGATCCTTTTTCTTTGGCGTCGGTTTTACATTGTTGTTATGGCACGCGATAAGCCTAGTGCTTATTCCTACATATGGTGTTATACCTTGGATTATTGGAGAGGCGTTAAATGTGCTTGCTTTTTCGCTTCTTCTCGCAGGAATTTTATACAGTACACCTACAACAAAAATAACAAAGAAATACACCAACGCAACTTAAGATTATGCTTCTAACGATACAAAAACTTTTCATAGGTTTATTGGTATTTTTTATACTAATAGGTACTGCTGCTGCATATATTTCAGCACAAATTCGTTTCAATGCACTGTCCAGTATTGGGAATGAGCTATCGTATGAAGAAATACAGGAACAAATATTTTCTTCGGCACTTCAAGAAGGCTTAGTTGTCTTTCTTACATTTGTTGCATTTGCAAGTGTGTTCTTTTTTGTGGTGAATGTATTTGTTCTTAGGCCACTACTTGAGCTCCGCGCTTTTGCTAGAGAACAAGCAGAAAATCAATTCAACATAAGGCTCAAGGTTCGCTCAAGGAATGAGATACTAGATCTTGTAGACGTGTTTCATAGAATGGTATCACGCCTTCACGATGAACAAAAACACACAGAAACAGTAGCGAAAATGAAATCTAGATTTATTACCGTAGCTGGACATAAATTCAGAACTCCTTTGTCTGAAATAAAATGGGGACTTAATGAATTAAAAATCAAAGGGTTAAGTAAGGAAGAAGAAACAACGGTTAAGGATATAGAAAAAACAACAGCAGGAATGATAGAGCTGATTAACGATTTCCTTATTGCAGCAGAGATAGAAGATGGAGTATCGTCGTATGACTTTAAGTATGCTCAAATTGAAAGTCTAATAAGAACCAGCGTAGAAGAGATCCTCCCAGCTGCAAAAGTGCGAAATATTAAAGTAACGATGGACAAATTTCCGAGTAATATACCAGCCGTAAAAATAGACCCCTCAAAAATTTCTTTAGTTTTAAAATACTTACTTGATAATGCCATAAAGTACAATAAAGAAATCGGAGGTACTATAGAAATTAACCTAATTGTAAAAAAAGAGGTTATGGAAGTTATTGTCACAGACAATGGCATAGGTATACCAAAAGAAGAACAGCAATACATATGGGGAAACTTTTTTAGAGGAGACAAGGCTCTTAGTATAGAAACAGAAGGAACAGGGCTAGGGCTTTATATTGCGAAAAATATAGTTGAAAGACATGGTGGAAGCGTAAGATTTGAATCAAAAGAAGACGAAGGATCAATGTTCGCTTTTACAATTCCTCATGAAAAAAAGATTATTTCTGAAAAAGAAAAGAATGTAGCCAACTTCCTTTCTGATATTTAAGAGCTAGAAATTCTAGGTTATCTCAACATCTTTCCAAAACGCAACATAGCCCGCGATGTTTTTTGTGGCGTCTAAAGGCTCTTTGTAAGCCCCTGCATTACTTTTGCCTATTTTGTCGCCAACTACTACGTCATAATAACTCGCATCGCCTTTTGAGCTACAGGTGTAAGTCTCGGAGTTTTGTTTTAAGTATTCCATATTAACTGCTTCTGGAGGGAAATAGTAATTCCCTTCCAAGTGTATTCCCTTATCGCTTTCAGCGATTACCTTGCTGTTATATATAGCTTTCAAGTTGTATTTAAGTCTATGATAACTCTTATTTTTTGTCCCATTCTGTAGCAAACCAATCCCACCACTTTTTTACATCCTCCTCACTTGATTGCACCATCTTCTCGCGCACATCTTTGTGGGACTCATCAGTAGAGCTCATAATATGTTGACCTCCTTTATCACCAACCTCTTTTGCTGTTTCTCCTTCAAAAGATTCGTCACATGAACCACCCATTTCTCTACATGTAAATTTTTTCATAGCGCTATCTTATTATTATATTATTACAAGGCTCATAATTGATACAGTTTACATCTAATATCATTAAGGTTCAAGTAGAGAAGACCTAAACAGTTTTCTTTTTTGCAGGCTTTAACTTTTCTAAATCTAAAGTCTCATCTATGCGAATTTGTTTTACAAAATCTTGCACATGAGATACTAAAACCATAGCCCCCTCATATTGATCAAGAGCCTTTGCAATGATAGGTAAATGTCGAAAGTTTATATGGTTTGTGGGCTCATCGAGAATTAGTAGATTTGGTTGTAATAATACAAGTTGTGCAAAAGCTACAAGACCTTTTTGTCCCTCAGACAAACTGCCTATTTTTGTATGCATTAGTTCTGCTGAAATCAAAAAACCCGCAGCAACACTACGCAAGTGCTGCTCATTTGGATTAGCCATTGCAGATTCCAAGGCTTTGTATACTGTTTCGTCAAAATTAAGTGTTGAGAAATCTTGTCTATAGTAGCCCACGCGTACCCCATCGGAGATTTTTGCTCCCTTTTCTGTATTGTGCGCAAGATGTTCAAGCAGAGTACTTTTTCCAATGCCATTCGGGCCAGTTAAAAGCAAGTGCCTGTTTTTTGTTAGAGAAATGTTAGCTGTTCTCGCCACAACCTTATGGTCTTTCATAACCGACAGCGAATCAACACGCAAAAGCTCCCCTATGTGCTGACTCGCTACATCAATACTAAATCCTCTAATTGTTTTATCTTCACGTCGCACGTCTACTTTTGATTCTTCCGCTTCAGCAGCACTCTCACGCATGCGTTTTGCTAAAACTCTCATTCGGCCCCCTTTATTTGCAAAGAAGTTTGCCTTATCTTTGTTCTCCTGTATTTTCTTTGCGAGCTGTGCATTTTTCCTATTTTCTTTTTCAATACGCACTTCAATGTCACGCATGACATTATTGTAATTTCCTGGGTATTGCTCAATCTTGTGAGTAAGCACATCAAGATAAAGCACCCCAGTTGTAAATGCATTCAAAAATTCAGCATCGTGCGAAATAACCATAACAGTTTTTCTTTTCATCTGTTCAGCTAATTCCTTAACTTTCCGTTTTTTTACATCGGACACATGCGTCTCTCTTGCTCCGCTCATTTTACTTACGCTCTACAATAACAATTGGTTTAGTCATTGTAAATTTAATTAGAATTTCTTTAACATTATCTCTACCCCTTGGTAATTTCTTTTCTAATTCCTTAATTGCAGATTCA
>ENA-ORDP01000749-ORDP01000749.1-marine-sediment-metagenome-genome-assembly--contig:-NODE-749-length-19645-cov-4.056355_pt1 | contig 19645 bp, 13 predicted proteins | sample MGYA00248627_ERZ508539 | MGnify/ENA primary metagenome ERZ508539 (study PRJEB26208, sample SAMN05571518) | marine sediment metagenome | biome: deep sea; feature: Hydrothermal vent; material... | reverse complement strand
TGCTCTGGTGAGCGCAGCGACGATCTGGGAGCTCGAAATCAAGCGAACGCTCGGTCGCCTGGTGGAGGATCGTCGCCGTCTCGACCATCTCCACCATGAACGTCGAGAGGCCTTTTTGCAGCCTGTCCTGCGCCCCCACGCGGGTAAAAATCCTGTCCGCCACGCCTATCGTTGCGGACTTCGCCGCGACGTATCCGCCCATCTGCGCCATCAGCACCGCCAGAGCGACCTGCCTCAAGTAGGTGGACTTGCCCGCCATGTTCGGCCCGGTGATAATCTGGAGCCTTCCGGTCTCTTTATCAAATCGGGCGTCGTTTGGGGTGAACCGCTCATCAAGACCGGCTAGCTCCAGTATCGGATGCCTGCCTTCTTTAATCTCAATATCCTCTCCATCGTCGATGACTGGCTCTTTGTAATTGTTCCTGACGGCCACGTTGGCCAGCGCGCTTAACGTGTCAAGCTCTCCAATTGTGCCAGCCATGGCCTGAACCCTTTTCGCATGGGCTGATGTCTCTGTTCTTACCTCCTCGAAAAGCTTAAGCTCCAGCTGGATCGCATCTTCGGTGGCGTTTAAAATTTTGTCTTCGAGTTCTTTTAGCTTTGGCGATATGTAGCGTTCGGTGTTGACCAGCGACTGCTTTCGCATCCAGTCGTCCGGCGCTTTGTCCGAGTGGCGGCGCGAAATTTCGATAAAATATCCGTAAACCTTGTTATATTTCACTCTGAGCCCCGAAAGGCCGGTTCTGGCTTTCTCTTCTTGCTCTAGCTGGACAAGCGATTTTCGCGAATTAGACTGGACGGCCTTTAGCTCGTCTAGCTCTTGAGAGAATCCCGGCCTGATGGCGCCTCCATCGCGAAGGTTGACCGGCGGCTCGTCCGATACGGCCCTGGATAAAAAATCGTTTAAACCTTTTAAGTCGTCCCAATTGTCCATCCAGCTTTCAGCCTTGGACGCGCCGATATTCTCGACAAGCCCGCGCAAAGCGGGAAGCGGCTTTAGCGACATCAAAAGAGAAAGGAGGTCTCTTGGCGAGCAAGTCGTGACCGTCACCCTGCCTGCGATCCTTTCAAGATCGCCCATCTGCGATAATTTCTCCTGGATAGCGCCAAGGAGCCGGTTGTCGTCATGCAAGCGTCTTACGACAGATAGCCGGTCGAAGATGGGGGCGACCCGGACGAGGGGGCGCAGGAGCCATTCTTTTAACTCCCTTCCGCCCATTGCGGTTTTTGTGTCGTCGAGTATCGACAGCAAAGTTCCATCACGAGACATGTCTGCTTGATTGCGTGTAAGCTCCAGATTTTTGCAGGTGGCCGGATCGAGCGGCATCGTGTCTTGCGGGTTGTGAACTATTATTTTGCTGATCTGTCCCAACGAGTTTTTCTGGGTATCGCGAAGATACGATATGGCCGCTCCCGCAGACCGGACGCAAAGCTCCATGCTTTCGAGCCCGAACCCGTCGAGGCTGGCCACCTCGAACTGTTCTAAAATAGCCTTTCTGGCGATGTCGAACCCGAAAGTCCAGCCGTCAAGTTTGTCGGTGACGGAGCCATATTCCTGGGCCAGCGCTCTTGAAAGAGGCGGATGGGACTCGTCAAGGTTGTCGGGGATCAAAATCTGTTTTGGGTTTGTTCTGTCAAGCTCATATTCAAGGTCGAGCAGAGACTTATCGCCGATAAACTCGCAGACCCTGAAAAGCCCCGTGGAAAGATCGACCACGGCGAGCCCGAATCCACGTTTCGATGGGGCTATAGCGGCGAGGAAGTTAAAGGATTTGTCTTCTAGCAAAGAAGGCTCCGTCACCGTTCCGGGCGTTACCACCCGGACGACTTCCCTCTTGACCACACCTTTGGCCTTACGCGGATCCTCCACCTGCTCACAAATGGCGACTTTGTATCCTTTGTTAATCATCTTCGGCAGGTAGTTATAGAGTGCGTGATACGGCACGCCGCACATGGGAATGGGGTTAGAGGAAGCCTTGTCCCTTGTGGTAAGCGCTATGTTCATCACCTTGGACGCGGCCACCGCGTCGTCGCCGAACATCTCGTAAAAATCGCCCATCCGGTAAAAGAGTATCGCGTCCGGATGATCTTTTTTTATCGCCAGAAACTGCTTCATCATCGGGGTGGTGGAAGCGGACGTTTTCATCAAAAACGTCCTTATTCAAAAACGTCTTTTAGCGCGTCATAAGTGGTCGATAGGTGAACCGGGATCACTTTGGTCTGGCCGATGACAGGCATGAAGTTAAAATCGCCACTCCATCGGGGCACTATGTGTATATGAAGATGCTCTTTGATCCCTGCGCCGCCTGCGACCCCCTGGTTGACGCCAATATTGAACCCGTCCGGTTTAAACGCTTTTTTGAGCGCGACGACAGATTCACTGGTGAGCCGGGCCGACTCTTCAAGCTCTTCGGGGGTCAGGTCGTCGTACTCCGCGATATGGCGAAACGGCGCCACCATCAGATGCCCGTTGTTGTATGGAAAAAGGTTCAAGACGACGTAGCATGTCTCGCCTCTTTTTAAAATGTTGTGCAGTTTGTCGTCGTTTTCCTTTGGCATGGAGCAGAAAACACAGCCGTCCGGTTTTTCATCCAGGATATAGTCTATCCGCCAGGGAGCCCAGATCGGTTTTTTTGTCATATAGATTTACTGCAAATTATCCGCTTCGTTAAGAGCTGATAATACCTCGTTTTCCAAACCCTTCATTTTTTTCTCTTCATCGGCGCCTTTTTCATGATCGTACCCCAGCAGGTGAAGAACGCCGTGAATAATCAGCAGATCAAGCTCTTCCTCCAAAGCGAGGCCGGCCTGATCGGCCTGGCGCAGGGCGGTATCGACCGACACCACCACATCGCCAAGCATATCGGGGGCCACGTCGCCGAACTCACCCTCGGTTTGAGAAAAGGCCAGGACATCAGTCGGCCTGTCAACGCCCCGGTAGTCGAGGTTTAACTGTCTCATCTCACTGTCGCCGATGAGCGCGACGCTTAACTCCGCGCCCCCTGGCGGCCCGACCGCCCTTGCCGCTCTTGTCGCCCCAGCCTCTATGGCCGCCCATGTCTTTATGGCCGTCCCGGTCTTTATGGCCGTCCCGGCCTCTATGGCCGCTTTAAGGATAAAAGCGATCCGCCTTTCAAGACGGGCAATCTTAAGTCCGCCCGTTTTCAGCTTCGAGTCTGTCGCGATTCGCGTGAGGATCCTCACCGGCATTGGCTATGTCCTGTTCTTTTTCGTCCACAGGGTACTCGACCCTGTGGTGGTGCATGCTACTTACGACATGTATAAAACTATCGGCTATTAGGGCCAGGTCGCGCAACGTCAGATGAGAGTTGTCGAGCTGTCCCTGCATAAACTTGTCGTTAATCACTTCTGTCACCAGCTCTTTTATTCTTTGATGAGACGGGTCTTTACATGCGCGAGCCGCCGCCTCGATACTGTCGGCCAAAGCCACGCAGGCCGATTCACGCGACGAAGGGATAGGCCCCGGGTACCGGAAATCATCTTTGGACACCTCGGCCCTGTTTATGTCCTCGGCGTCTTTTGCTTTCCGGTAGAAAACCTTTATAAGCTGAGTGCCGTGATGCTCTGGAATCATCTTGATTATTTGCGGGAGAAGCTTATGTTTTTTCGCAAGCTCCATTCCGTCTTTAATATGGTTGGTGAGGATCAAAGCGCTCATGTAGGGAGTCAGTTTGTCGTGGGGATTTTGCTGGTTCCTGTGGTTTTCCACGAAATATTCGCTTTTTTTCATCTTACCGATATCGTGGAACAGGGCGCCGGCCTTGGCCAGCAGAGCGTTGGCGCCGATAGATTTGCACGCCTCTTCAGCGAGGTTTCCCACCATCATGGAATGATGGTAGGTGCCGGGCGCCTTCATTATCATCTTTTCCAGAAGCTTGTGGTTCAGGTTTGTAAGCTCTAGCAGTTTGATGTCCGAGACGACCGGGAACAGGCTTTCGATAAGCGGCAGGGCGCCGGAAACCAGCGTCACCGTCAGCGCTCCCCCGGCAAGCGCGAATCCTGCTTCGTAAAGCTGGCTGTCAAAAGCATGTTTAGAGCCTATCAGCACATAGGCGATAACAACCAGCGCGTTAACAAAAGCTATCAGAAGACCGACTTTCAGCACCGCCGAGCGTTTATAGTAATGACGCACCTGATAGGCGCAGACCATGCCGCCCGTGATCGTCAAAAGCGCAAGGATCGGATAGTCGCGGAGCATCAGCCCTGTCAACACCGAAACAACGATTGTAAACAGCACGGTAAGCTGTGTTGTGAAAAATATGGATACTATCATCGGGCCGAACGCAAGGGGAGCCGCAAGAAGATAAGTCTGCAGAGGGATTTGGGGGGTCTGCTGGATAAACACGGTAAATACATTAACCGCTATCAGTATCAGCGCCATATGCGTAACAAGCAAAAGGGCGATCAATATCTGAAGTTTAGGGGAGTCGCGCGCCTCTTCGTGATACTTGTTAAGGAACAGGATCGAAAGCGTTATCAGCAGAATATTGAAAATCAGCGTCCCGGCCACCGCCGCAAAACGCCCCTCATCCTCTACATTGCCAGCCAGCGATTTCAGCTTCTCCATATGCGCCGGAGTCACCCTGGCGCCTTCTCTGATTATCATCTCACCACGCTGAATCTGGAAGAAAACCGGGTTTACGGCTTTTGCCGCGCCCGCCATCCTGATATCAGTCTCTTTATGGTTAAAAGTAAGGTTCGGCTGGATCATGGCGCCGGCGACTATTCCGATAAGCCTGCGCTGGGCGGGCCGGTCGCCCGGAACTATCTCCACCGATCTGTCTTTAACTATCTTTCTCGCTTCCGGAGCGTCATAGATATTCTCGAAATTTTTCACGATCCTCTCGGCGCCTGTTGACAGGACTCTTATGGTTATCCCCTGGGAGGATGACGCGGGAAGCTGACTTTTTCTTATTACAATTCCTTTAGAAAACAGAGGGCTGACTATCGACGAGATTCTCTCTCCCAGTTTTGACCAGTAATGATAATATCGCAATGTCTGGATCGATTTTTCGTCAAGCTCTACGCCAAGCGCTGTTTTAAACCCGGACTCCAGCGTCTCAAACGCCTCACTTTTTTCAAAATCGGCCACGGCCTGTTTCGATTCGGCCAGTTTTTTCTGAAGTTCGGCGTCCTGGGCTGTCTTATCCGGATTTTCCGTCTCGGCGTCTTGCGTCTCCGCTTTTTCAAATTCCTCTATAACCAGGGTGTAAGACGAGCCTACAATCGTTTTATAACCGTTAGCCATTGTCGTAAAAGCTTGTGAAATTTTCTCTGATATTTCTTTTTCAGCTTCAGAATCGTAATCGTAAATATCGAGAACGGCTTCCATCGCTTTGCGCCTGTTCTTTTCGGTCGATTCCTTATCCTCGACCAGCATCTCTTCCGGAGCTTTTATATTTTTCGGAGCGATTGATCCGACCGGCAAGATGGGAATTATTCCTTTCCCGGCCGGTATCATAATGTATGAGAGGGCGGCTATCACGGCGCAAGCTAGCAGGATGGTGAACTTCAGGCCTCCAGGCGTCCCTGCGCCGGCGGTCCCGTTTCCAGACTGCGACGGCCTTAAGCCGCTCGCCTTGTTTTTAAAAGCGTCTATGTTGATGATTTTCCCGGCGGGACTCATTGATCGCTCTCTTGTTTTTCAGGCGCCCGTTTCCCTTTTTCAAGCCGATCCGCCTCTTCATACGCTTTTATCAACCGTTTCACCAGCTCATGCCTCACAACGTCATGATCGGAAAATTGAACGAGCCTGATTCCCGGCACATTCTTTAACACAGCGTTAGCATGAACCAGCCCCGATCTATGGTTAGAGGGCAGGTCGGTCTGCGTCACGTCTCCGGTAATCACAGCTTTGGAGTTGATCCCAAGTCTTGTCAGGAACATTTTCATCTGATCCGGCGTGGAGTTTTGCGCTTCGTCCAGGATAATAAACGCGTCGTTTAAAGTTCTTCCCCGCATATAGGCGAGCGGCGCGATTTCGATCAATCCCTGCTGGGTAAGCTCGGTCACATGATCCGGCTCAAGCATATCGAACATGGCGTCGTGAAGCGGGCGCAAGTATGGGTTAATTTTTTCGTACAGGTCTCCTGGCAAAAAACCGAGCCGCTCACCCGCTTCCACCGCCGGTCTGGTCAGGATTATGCGGCTGACTCTTTTCTTGAGCAGATCATCGACCGCGCAGGCCATCGCAAGATATGTTTTGCCGGTGCCCGCCGGGCCCGTGGCGAGAACAATGTCAAATTTGCTCATGGCGAAAACGTATTCCCTTTGCGCGATAGAGCGGGGGATTATCTCTCTTTTTCCGCTCACAAGCCGGATTGTCTCGTCGAATATATCCTTTATCCTGATTGTGGGGTCGTCATGGAAAGTCGGGATGATGAATTTCAGCTCGCCGTTGTTGATGTTCAGGCCAGATTCTACAAGCTCCGTCAACTGCTTTAGCAGGCTCTCCACCATCTCGGCGTCTGTTTTTTCACCCTGGATTCTCAGTTTGTCGGCCCTTAAGAATATCCTTACATTGAACCCTTTTTCTATCCGATGAAGGTTCTTGTCGTTGGCGCCTGCCAGATCCTGAAAACTGCGCTTATAATCTAAAAGGATTTCGTGCATGAATAGCGGGTGATTTAATGGTTATTTTGCGGACGCTACAGATATTTTCATAGCCAGCTTTTTCATTATGGCAAAGTACGCTTTCTGATTTTTCTTTTACTTTTAGTGGTTTTTCGACCATATCCCCCTAATTTCTTACACCTTTTAAGCAAGACATGTCAAGCTTGACAAAACCAGGATTTTTTTCAATATCCATATGATGACCGCGCAATGATAAAATGCGATTGCAATGGCGCCTGACATCGTTCTAACTATATGAATTTAAACCTTTTCAGCCACGACCCTCCGGCTGGCGCCGCCCCCGCCCCCAGCCCGCTTTCCGACAGGATGCGGCCCTCCTCTTTTGAAGAGCTGGTCGGCCAGGAAGAAATTGTTGGCGGCGCAAGACCGTTAAGAAAACTTATAGATTCAGGCTCAATCCCGTCTATCATCTTCTGGGGGCCTCCCGGCTCTGGAAAAACAACTCTGGCCCGGCTTATAGCCGCCTCCCAGGACTCGGCGTTTATCGAGCTTTCGGCGGTAAACGCAGGCGTCTCCCAGCTAAGATCGGCGATCAGCTTTGCCACAAAACAGTGGCGCGACAATAAGCGCCAGACAATCTTGTTCATCGACGAGATTCACAGGTTCGGGAAAGTCCAGCAGGACGCTGTTTTGCCCAGCGTGGAAAACGGAACAATCATCGTTATCGGCTCGTCTACCGAAAATCCTGCTTTCGAAGTGATTCCGGCGTTAAGATCGCGTCTCACGATTTTCAGGCTCTATCACCTTTCGGTCGATGACGTGAAAAAACTGCTTGATAGGGCGTTAACCGACCGGGCGCGGGGGCTTGGTGAAAATTTTGTTACAGCCGGGGATGAAGTTATCTTGCGAATCGCCCAGCTTTCGGGCGGGGACGCGCGGGTGGCGCTCAACCTTCTGGAAGCGTGCGCTAATTCAGCCACAAGCGAAGATGGGAGAAAAGTAATCACAATTGAGCTGGTCGATCAGCTTTCTAAAGACACATCGATCCTTTACGACAAGCAGGGGCAGGAGCATTTCGACCATGCGTCGGCGTTCCAGAAGTCTTTGAGGGGCTCCGATCCAGACGCGGCCATATACTGGCTGGCGAAAATGATCAAAGGAGGCGAAGACCCCCGCTTTATCGCGCGCCGTTTAATCGTCACAGCGTCGGAGGATGTGGGGCTGGCCGACCCTTCAGCCTTGATGATCGCCATTTCTGCGGCTGAGGCTATCGACCGCATCGGAATGCCGGAGGGGCGCATACCGCTGGCCCACGCCACGGTTCATATCGCCACCGCGCCTAAAAGCGCCTCCGCCTATAAAGCGATCAACAAAGCGATGAAGGATATCGAAAACGGGGAGAGCCACCCTGTGCCGGATCATCTCAAAGACACCAGCTATAAATCAGCCAAAGGTTTCGGATTCGGGAAGGGATACAAATATCCGCACGACTTCCCCGGCCATTTCGTTGAGCAAAGCTATCTGCCGGAGGAGTTGAAGGATAAAAAATATTACGAGCCGGGCGATCAGGGGAGGGAAGAGAGGGTCGCGGAGTGGCTCAAGAAGATCAAGGGGAAAAAGAAAAAATGAATGCGACACACACTAAGTAATCTCGCTTATCTCCCCCAGGCTTTCGTCGGAGCCCATGATAACCAGCGTGTCGGAGTCTTTCATAACAAAGTCGGGTGTCGGCATGGAGGTGATCCTCTCAGGAATCAGCTCTTTGATGGCGATTATCTGGACGCCGTAATTATTCCTCAGTTGCAGGTCTTTTATCGTCTTGCCGACGAAGCTGTTCGGGATGGCCAACTCCACTATGGAAAAACCGGGCATAAGCGGAAGATGATCCATAACGTTCGGCGTCGAAAGGGATGTGGCGAGCTTGAGCGCCATGTCTTTTTCAGGGTAGATAACCTCAGAAGCCCCCAGCATCTGCAATATCTTGCCATGCTCTTCGGTTATGGCCTTTACGATAATTTCCTTGATTCCCATTTCCCGCAGATGAAGCGTGACGAGAATGGAGTGATCCAGAGGGGAGCCGAGCCCCACAATGGCCACATCCACATCCTGCACGTTTAGCGCTTCAAGGGTCTCCCTGTCGGTGGCGTTGGCGACAACCGCCTGCGTGGAGAAGTCTTTGAGCTTGTAGACGACATCCTTGCTCATGTCGATGGCAAGAACCTCATGTCCTTTTTCATAAAGGCTTTTAGTCAGGTGAAACCCGAATCTTCCCAGGCCGATTACAGCGTATCTTTTTTTCATCTTTTCATTTCTCCGTTATCCGACCATAACATTTTCTTCAGAATACCGAAACCTTCCCCTCGCCGACCGGCGCCCCACCGCCAGAGTGACGGCAAGCGGCCCCAATCTGCCTATCAGCATGAGCAAAGTTATCGCCACTTTGCCAAATTCTGAAAGGTGGCTTGTGGCGCCAGCCGACAGGCCGACTGTTCCGAAAGCGGAAACCGTCTCGAACATTATCTGCATGAACATCTCCCTGTGAAGCGGCGATGTCGGCCCTCCCGATTCCGTGTAAAGCAGTACTAACGTAAATACAACTATTATCTGCACTGAAACGAACATGATCGAAAGCGATCTCGATACTATCTCGTCCGGCACGGTTCTGTTCATCATGTTAACGGTGTCTCGCGCTTTAAGGCGGGAAAAGGCCAGGGCGATGAGGATACCGAATGTTGTCACCTTTATTCCGCCGCCCACCGATCCTGGAGCCGCTCCCACGAACATCAGCAGAATATATAGGTATAACGACCCGTTTGTAAATTCATGGAAATCGACGGTTATAAACCCCGCCGTTCGAGATATAGACTGGAATAAAGAGGCCATCACCTGGTCATGTAACGGCATCCCGGCCAGAACGTTGCTCCGCTCCATCACGAAAGTCAGCAAAGCGCAGATAATAATCAGGGAAAAAGTAACGATGAGAACCAGTTTGCAGTTTAACGAAAGAGGGACGCGCCTTCGCCCTCTCTTCCTCTCAGAGAAAAGCTGAAGCTCGACTATTGTTAAAAACCCGAGCGATCCTATTACAATCAACGTCCCGATGACACCGTTGACGACAAAATCTTCGGAGAAAGAAAGCAGGCTGTCTGGAAAAAGGGTGATGCCCGCGTTGCAAAAGCCGGAGATGGAATGGAAAACGGCGTAGTATAACGCGCGGCCAGCGCCATAATCTGGAAGCCAGCGGAAAAACAAGATGACGGCTCCTAAAAGCTCCACCGAAAAAGTAAGAAGCATGACTTTCCTGAGAAGATTGCGGATTGAAAGTTTATGGCCATGATCGAAGGCGTTAAAAATAATCGAAGACTCTTTCATGGAAAGAGATCTGCCAAGAATTATCATAAAAAACGTGGAGAAAGTCATGATACCCAGACCGCCGATCTGGATAAGCGCCAGGATTACAATCTGGCCAAATGGCGTGAATACGGTCCCGGCGTCAGCCACCATGAGGCCCGTTACGCAGGTGGCGGATGTGGCCGTAAAAAGAGCGTCTACAAAACTTATGCCCTCGTAAGTTGAGAAGGGTAGCTTTAAGGCAATGGCGCCTGTGGTAATGATGCCTATAAACACCCCGGCCAGAAGTTGTGAAGGACGCAACTCCAGTAATTTTTGCGACGCCACTATTCAGCCCCCCGATCTCGATTTTTGGTGTCTGGACATTTTATAGACATCCCCTCTTGCTGACAGCCTTATGATACGGTCTTTAAAAGGGCTTGCGTAACTTCCTCAACCCTCGCGCGGCCTCCCAGTTTGGATCCCGATTCTTCCGTTACGTAAAATGCGTTAATAGCGAGTTTTCCTTCGGTGCTGATTTTCGCCGATTTGATATCGAGTTTAAGTCCGGCCATGCTATTTGTTATATCGTACAAGAGCCCAAGCCTGTCCGAGGCCCATATTTCCACTATGGTGTTCTTGTCCATAAGGTGATTGAGTATCAATACATGGGGCTCTGCAAAGGCGCTCTTCGCCGTCTCCTTAACATCCACATACCTCATTCTTCTCGTAACCTGCTCGTCCACGTCTCTTTTTCCCTCCAACAGCTCGGCCAGCTCGTTTTCGAATTTTGCAAGAGAATCGGGATCGGCGAAAAAACTCATGCTGGCGCCTTCGATAACAACCGTGTCGAGCGCCATATGCCCCTTGAAAGTATGAACCCTCGTTTCGATTATATTCACATTTTTCGCGGCGAACGCTCCAGCGATGACGGAGAAAAACCCCAGCCTCTCTGAGGACATCAGCGTAATCTCCCCTGTCTGGTCTCCTGGATTAAATTTAAACATAAGCGCGACTTTTCTGTTTTTGGAACGCTCCACAAGCGAAAGATGCTCCACTATTGTCTCAGGCTCCGCCGTCCTCAGGTATTGCATGGGAGCTTTTGAGAGAAACTCGGAGACTTCCCGGCTGGAGTGTTTCAGCCTGTCGATTTTCACCGTTTCTCTCACAAGAGCGTCCATCTGCTCCTCTTTGGATAGAAACAGCGCCTCTCCCTCGATAAAATATTTTTCAGCTTCCTCGTACAGCTCTCCTATAATCTTGTCTTTCCACTCGCTCCATACGCCGGGACCGACGGAGGCTATGTCGGCGTAGGTGAGAAGATAAAGTCTTTTTAAATTTTTCTGGCTCCGGACTTTGGCGCAAAATCTTCTCAATGTCTCTGGGGCCGAGAAATTTCTCCTCTGGGCGGTCACGCTCAGCGCCAGGTGGTTTTCTACAAGGAAACTGACAGTCTCCGTCAAGCTTTCCAGCCCGAGGCGTTTTAGAATCACCGGTGTGCGTGTGTCTTTTTCAACGGCATGATGATCCTCGGCCCGTTTCCCAAGATCGTGAAGCAAAAGAGACAGCTTGACAACTTCCATATCCGGTTGCGCTCTGAACACATGTCGAAGCGTGGAGGAGACCTGCGCGCCATCGGGAATTGCCTCAAGATTGTCCAGCGCCAGGATTGTATGCTCATCGACAGAGTAACGGTGGAACATGTCGAACTGGGAAAGATTAGTAATTTCTTTAAACTCAGGTATGAGCCGCTCTAAAATTCCCGCCGCGTGGAAAGCCCGGATAGCTATCGCCGAGCGTTTCAGCTTTAGCGCTGACATCAAAAAAGCGCCACCGGACGCCCCTTCAAACCAATCGCCAGGCGCCTTCCGGCGCAGTTTCACGAGTCCGCGTTTGAGGTTAGGCGCCGGTTTTAGCCTCTCGTCCGAAAGGCGTTTGGCTATTCGAAAAAGTATTTCCGTCCCTTTGTCGTATGAGCCTGGCGGAAACGAATGAGCGTGAAGATATTCGCCGTCGGTAAAAAGGCCGTCGCCGTCGATTTTCAACGGCCTCCACCGCCACTTTCTTTTATACGATTTGGAAAACAAGATCAACTCCGATGAAAATCGGGCTATGATCTCGGCCGCTTCAAAGTAGCTCCGCATAAGCTTTGCCGCCGCGATGTTATCCGAACCGTCGATCTTCTCCATTCTGGCCGCGTCTGGCTGAAGCGCGTGGGCAAGCGTGTCCGCAGGGCCTCCGGCTCGAAAGTGCAAGGAGTTCCTCAGCCTTAGAAGGTATGAATGCGCTTTGTTCACAGGATCCACATCCGCCGGGTCGATCATCCCCCGCATGGCCATATCTTCAAGGCTGGTTACATTCTCTTTCGCGTGGATTATCCATAACGCCGTATGAAGGTCGCGCAAACCTCCCTTGCTCTCTTTAATATTGGGCTCTGTGATGTGTATCACTCTTCCGTAGCTGTGATGGCGTTTTTCCATTTCGGTGATTTTATCCCGTATAAAATTGTTGGGCTTGTAACGGATCACCTCCCTGGCGTATTTTTTACGGAAAAGATCATATATCTCCATCTCACCGGCCAGCGGCCTGCACTCCATCATCGAAGTGCGCGAATAAAGATCGGCCCGGCCCATCTTCACTGAATCAGAAATCGTCCTTGCGCTGTGCCCCACCTTAAGCCCCATGTCCCAGAGGCTGGCGAGCAGTGTGTCGGGGGGACGGGCCGTTCCGCCTCGGATCGAGTCGTTTAAGAGAAAAAGGAGGTCAACATCGGAATAAGGATTCAAAAGTCCCCGGCCATATCCGCCGAGAGCCACAAGGACTCCGTTGAACTTGCCGCGACCGTTTTTATAAAGATCAACGATTATGTTGTCCACAATTTCGCACAACTCCCGGCAAACCTCCAGCCCTCCGGCTCCGCTCTTATGTTTTTTGAAAACAAGAGCTCTTTTCCTGTCTAGAGAAAGCCTCAGCTCAGTTGTATTCATGATTATTTTTTGATCCCTGTGTGAATTCCGCAAATCCCGAAAGTAAGAGGGTTAAACTCCACCCGATCCAGGCCCAACCCCTCCAACATGGCGGAAAGCTTGTCCGGGGCGGGAAACTGGTAAACCGTGTCGGGAAGATACTTATAGGCGTCCTTGTTGCCGGAGAGAAGTCCGCCAACGGCAGGAAGCATTTGTGTGAAATAAAATTTGTATAACGCGCCGAAAACCGGATTTGATGGCTGTGTGAATTCCAGAATGACCATGCGACCGCCCGGTTTTAAAACCCTTGCCATCTCCGAAAGCCCCCTGTTAAGGCCGGCGAAGTTTCTTACGCCAAAAGCGCATGTGACGCCATCGAAACTGTTATCGTGATAGGTAAGATTGAGCGCGTCGGAAAATTCCATCGTGACCGCGCTGTCGAGATCAGCTTCTTTAATTTTCGTTTTTCCTATCTCTATCATCTCCCGTGAGAAATCACCGGCGGTAATCCTGGTCGTTTCGTCGCCGGCTTTGGCGATGGTTATAGCCAGGTCTCCCGTCCCGCAGGCCACGTCGAGAATTTTTTTCCCGCGAAGATCGGAAAAGCAGGCTATTGCTTTTTTGCGCCAGGTTATATCAAACCCCAGCGAAAGAAAATGGTTTAAGAAGTCGTACCTGTGGGCGATCGACGAAAACATCGCCTCCACGCTTTTCGCTTTTGCGCCGCCGGTAATTTTCATTGGAATAGTATCTCACACAGGAATTGCTAACTCATGTTTACAGAAAATTTGAGAATACCTGATCTATTTAAGGCGCTACAATAATGTTTGCAGGTCGACGTTTAATTAGCTGATTGATAAGCTTGGATTTTGAGGGATGCATTGGCGCTCTGATTATATCTTGAAAACTGGATTTTGATGCTTTAGTTTTCGGAGAACTAAAGGCGCCAGCAAACAATTCTCCATTCTTTAACTCAATGACACCTTTTGGATTCTTATATTTATTTTTATATGAAAAGCTGAGCATGTTTATTTCAGATGGACATTTAGCTAGAAATCGGCGGATATCAAGCGCCGTAGATGATGAAATATAGTCAACTAAAACATCTTGCAATATCCAGAAAGCCATACCCCCCCACGACACAGCCACCTCAGATTTGACAATCAGTTGGCTTACCATCCTTGCCCAGACTTGTCTGTAATTTATACCTGGCGCGCCATGATGTTTATCAAGAATAGCATCCTCGAATGCCATAGGAATGGTAGTCCTCTTTTTTTTATTCCCCCCCGATGTGCTTGAAGTCATAATTTCGACAACTATAGGCGCGCCAGATGGAAAATCCTCAACGTAGGCGATGCCTTCTCTCCGAGCAAATGAAAAACCCGATGACTCTAAAAGAGGCTTTGCTTTATTCCATGACATACCAGTAATTTCTGAAAACTCAAATTCAGAACATCTTTTTAATGGCATTACAAGGTAATCAAAAGTATAGTCAAATTTTTTCTTTAAACCGCCTATTTGCTCCACATATTTCAATTTTAGTTCAGACCAAACACCCAACCTTGTCCCTTTTGTCAGATGTGAATGCTTAAACAATAGATTTTCAGCATATTTTTGATATTTTCGATTTCCAGTATTTAAACGACCTAACACCATTAAACGCCGTGGACAAACAATCCATGGAGAGTCATGATCATTCAGCGAAATAGAGCAAATTCCAGAATGAACAGTTTTCTTATCGCGGAAATATTTTCTAAGTCTAGCTTTGTTAGACAAATCGATATTGGATAAATACCTGTTGCCACCTCCGTCACATTCGCAATCCATAAATGGACACTGAGCGGATCGCTTGCATTCTTCCGCTTCTGTAGATTTATCATTTAATGGAAAGCCGAAAATCTCGAATATCTTAGGCATGAAACAATTTCATTATTTCATCTGCTATTACTTTAGCAACTGGTGGTGGAACCGAATTAGCTACTTGGCGGTGCTGATCTAGATTGCGCACTCTGCCTGATCTTGAACGTATCGGACCTTTAAGAATATACTCATCAGGAAATCCATGAATTCTCATGCATTCTCTTGGTGTTAAATATCTATCCGTTACGGGATGAAAAAATATTTCACCACAACGAAGCGTATTAGAAGGCTTTGTTCTTGATAATCTTAAATACTTTGTTGTGTCTTTTTTAGTAAGATTTTTTATTTGTTCTTTAGGCAAATGAGTTTGACCGGCTAAATACGCCCCCTCCGGCACTCCATGTATCCTGATGCGGTCGCCTTTAGGAGTAACGTCTACATGACTATTTTCTTTAACAGTCCCATTTTTAGTTGATGGCCTCCGCAAACCCAATATTGCCTGGCCTACTGTAAAATACGGCTCAATGGGAAGCAAGGATAATGCACGCTCCTTAGGGCCGCGCGTCGGCGCAGGAAATTGAAATCCATTGGGCTTTTTGGTAGAAACGATAAACACGCGTTGCCGAGTTTGCGCAACACCATAATTAGCCGCATTTATTATTTGCCACTTTGAAATGTATCCAAGATTTTCCAATTCAGAAATGAACTTTTCAAAGACTTCTCCTCTAAGACCACGCTTATCTTTTGCGCTTAATAACCCTTTTACTTGTTCGATAAAAATAACTTTTGGTTGAAAAACTTCCGCAAAACGAACCATTTGAAATAACAAGAGGCCTCTTTCATCTTTTAATCCTTTTTGTTTACCTATCTGCGAAAATGCTTGGCAGGGCGGCCCTCCAAATAGAAGGGCTAATTCTCCAACTTTCAATTTAAGGTTAGCCATTAATTTTGTCGGGTCTAATTCACGCACATCATGTTCAATTACTTTCGTTTTTCTACATTCTTTTGCAAGATTAAAATTTAAAGTTTCACAACAATGAGGGTCATTTTCAACGCAGGCTAGCACATCAAACCCGGCTTGCAGAACGCCTATATCCATTCCACCAGCTCCGGTGAATAAAGATAAAGCTTTGGGTTTCATAATTCAGGTTTTACTTATCGATTTTAACGCTACTTTTCCTGCCTTTGGTTTTTGATTTTAGAAGCTTGTACTCAAGGCTGTCTACTAGCGCCTGCCAGCTTGCTTCTATGACGTTGGGAGAAACCCCGACCGTCCCCCACCGGCTCGTGCGGTCGCCCGACTCTATCAGCACCCTTGTTGTGGCCGCCGTCTTCGATGATTCGTCGAGCAGGCGGACTTTAAAGTCGTGCAATTCGACGTCGGCAAGCTGGGGGTAATAGTGGATCAGCGCGGCCCGAACCGCCTTGTCTAAAGCGTTTACCGGGCCGTTGCCCTCGGCCACGGCGTGAGTCGTGGTTCCATCCGGCAGTTTTATCTTTATCACCGCCTCGGCCCAGTTGGCGCCTTTATCGTCTGAAAAATTGGATATCACCCGCGCCCTGACCACTTCGAATTTTTTCTTCCACTGCCCCAGCGCTTTTCGCATCAAAAGCTCGAACGACGCCTCCGCCCCCTCAAACTGGAACCCCTGGCTTTCCAACTCTTTTAGTTCGGCGAGGATATTTTTTGTTTCTATATCCTTGCTCTTAAGATCGACGCCGAACTCTTCCGCCTTTATAAGCACGTTCCATTTTCCTGAAAGATCAGACACCAGCGCCCTTCTCCGGTTGCCCACGGCCTCCGGCTCTATATGCTCGTAAGCGGCCGGTTTTTTTCTTACCGCCGCGACATGGATTCCTCCTTTATGCGCGAACGCGGAGCGTCCCACGTAGGGCTGGTGTGGCTTTTGAGCCATGTTCGCCATCTCGTACACAAGCCTTGAAAGGCTCCTCAGCTTTGTCATCTTCCGCGCGGGCACGAGCCTGTATCCCATCTTCAGCTGGAGGTTCGGAATGACAGAGCAAAGGTTGGCGTTGCCGCACCGCTCGCCAATGCCGTTAATGGTGCCCTGCGCCTGTAACGCGCCGCTTCTTATACCAGCGATAGTGGAGGCGACCGCGTTGTCCGAATCGTTATGGCAATGGATGCCAAGCTTTACCCTGGGGAATCTCCGAGCCACATCGGCGACTATTTTTTCCACTTCAAAAGGCATGGCGCCGCCGTTGGTGTCGCAAAGCGTAAGCCAGCTCGCTCCCGCGTCGAGGGCGGCTTGAAGAGTTTTTATGGCATACTCCGGGTTGCTCTTGTACCCGTCGAAGAAATGCTCCGCGTCGAACAGCGCCTCGTCCACATTTTTATCCAGGTAGGCGATTGTGTCGTGGATCAGGTCGAGGTTTTTATTTTTCGATATGCCGAGGATAACCTTCGCCTGCATATCCCAGCTTTTACCAACAACCATGACGCAGGGGGTTTTAGCTCCGAGAAGAAGCTTCACGTTGTTATCCGAAGACGGTTTAGATTTTGGATGATGGGTCGATCCGAACGCGACGATTTTAGAAGTTGAAAGTTTCAGCTTGCGCGCCTCAAAGAAAAAAGCTTTGTCCCTGGGGTTCGATCCTGGCCATCCGCCCTCGATGTAATGGACGCCGAAATCGTCCAGCGCCTCGGCTATAGCAAGCTTGTCGTTAAGGCTGAAGCTTACCCCTTCGGCCTGCGCTCCGTCGCGCAATGTCGTGTCGTAAACCGTTATTTTTTTTCCGCTCATTTTCCCTGTTTCATTACCGGCCGCTCGCCAGGCTGAAATTTAAGATCGAACGTTTCGTGCAGTATCTTCACGGCCTTGTCTATATCCTCCTCGGAGACAACGCAAGAGACCTTTATCTCAGAAGTCGATATCATCATTATGTTTATCCCTCCATCGGCCAGCGCCGCAAATGCCTGCGCGGCTATACCCGAATGGCTCCGCATGCCAACTCCTATTATCGACACCTTTCCGATATTTTCGTCCGTCTTGACTTCTCTTGCGCCTATTTCAACGACGATAGGTTTTAGTTTTTTAAGCGTATCGGCGGTTTCTTCTTTGGGCACGGTAAAGGAAAGATCGGTCAGCCCGCCTTCGGAGACGTTCTGGATAATCATGTCCACGTTCACCTGCGCCCTGGATACACCGGAGAATATAGTGGCGGCGATGCCTGGCCTGTCTGGAACTCCAAGTATGGTTATTTTGGCCTGGCCACGGGCGAAGGCCACAGCCGAGACGACCACCTCTTCCATTTCTTTTCGCTCTGACGTCACAAGCGTACCCTCTCCATCTTTAAATGATGATTTTACCTTAATTGGCATATTGTACTTCTTTCCGAACTCCACCGCGCGAACTTGAAGCACTTTAGAGCCGAGACTGGCCATCTCCAGCATCTCGTCGAACGATATGCTCTCGATCCTTCTTGCGTCCTTAACGATGTTCGGGTCGGTGGTATATACGCCGTCCACATCGGTGTATATCTCGCACAAATCCGCCCCCATGGCCACCGCTATGGCGACGGCGGTCGTGTCCGACCCGCCCCGGCCAAGCGTGGTCACGTTTCCGGTCGCTTCATCGATACCCTGAAATCCGGCTACCACCGCCACTTTTTTATCGGCCAGCGCCTCGCGCAGTCTCTCGCCGGTGATCCTGCGTATCCTCGCCTTCATATGCACAGCGTTGGTTATCATCCCTATTTGTCTGCCGGTGAACGATATGGCGGAAATCCCCATGTTGTTTAACGTAATGGACAAAAGCGCGGCGGAGACACGCTCGCCGGAACTCATAAGCAAGTCCATCTCCCGATCCGGCGGAGCGGCGTTTAGCTCCCGCGCGCATTTTATAAGCCTGTTGGTCTCGCCCGACATGGCCGAGACCACAACGATGAGGCTATCCCCTTTTTTGCTCGATTCGGCCACCAGGCCGGCTACCGCCCGGATACGGTCGAGCGAGCCGACGGAAGTGCCGCCATACTTCTGGACGATCAAAGACATATCAATAAGCCTTCATTTTTCATTTGAGCGCCGCCCCGTTATGGGCGTGGCCCAATCGTTCCCTCTCCCTCGCGTGCCCTTTAGGGTATGAGGGGAGAGGGCTGGGTGAGGATGGCGACGTAACCGCATTATTATGCACCCTCCCCTTACTCCCCTCCCGTCGAGGGAGGGGAAAATCTTCTCTCCACCTTTTCGAGGGGGAGTGGCCCGCAGGGTCGAGGGGGTGTTCTATAAACAAAATATTTTCCAAAATGAAAGATTTAGTGATACGAGCTGTCTATTTATCATCTGAGTCATCACTTAGACCATCTTCAACATCTGCTATTTAAAGTTTGATATCTTTCATTAAGATTTTACGTATTTCCCTTTCCCGCTTTAAAGCCTTTTCATCTTCCCTTAAAATCTTTTCGTCTTTAGTAATTTCGGGACTTACTAAAGATTTATAAAGTTCATCATATCTATCTAAACCTAAGCACTTTTCCACTTCACCCATGTGTAGTAGCCTGAATGTTTCATCATAACTGGAAGTCGGGCTCGCTATTCCCAAAGCAGCATAGGTTTCATTCAGATTATCAAGAACCGAACCTATGGACTTCTTTCTTTTTATCTTTGCCAATTCCACTCTTGCAGCTTGTTCTAAACTAAGATGTGTTTTTTGTCCAAACAAACCAGGTATCGGCGCTGGAACTCTCCTCCTTCTTATTTCTTCTGTCTCTTTAATCGCATCAGAGCTTATATCGGCTTTTATATAATCATTGGCAAAAGATAAAAACTGATCTATGTGATACATATGAAAATTCACATTCGCTTTAGTTCTCATCTCCCTAATTAGTTCAGGCCGAGGCCCTATTGTTTTTCCCTGTTTTTTCAGCCACCAATC
>ENA-ORDP01000748-ORDP01000748.1-marine-sediment-metagenome-genome-assembly--contig:-NODE-748-length-19671-cov-8.186175_pt1 | contig 19671 bp, 22 predicted proteins | sample MGYA00248627_ERZ508539 | MGnify/ENA primary metagenome ERZ508539 (study PRJEB26208, sample SAMN05571518) | marine sediment metagenome | biome: deep sea; feature: Hydrothermal vent; material... | reverse complement strand
CTTCGCACGGGGTTATTGAATTTCGACTCCTTCCGGAGTCAAGTCAATAAATGAGCAAAAGGGACCAAATTAAAAACTTTCTATGTGCAACTTATCGGTAGACAAAACAGGAGGCAACACCGAAGGAGTTGAATTTAAAGCACATTTCAAATCGAAAGATTTAATTATGATAAAAGTCAGAACATCAAAATATTATTTAGCCCTTAATACTTTGAACATTTGAAATTATAAATTTATATTTAAGTAAATTATTAAATTGATTATGATATTATACAATAAACACGATTCGTACTCTGTTCTAAAACTTAATAACCCCGAAAAAAGAAATGCATTAAGTCCCGAACTCATTTCACAATTAAAGACAAAATTAAAAGAAATTAAAAACGACGAAAGTGTTAGAGCACTAATAATTACAGGCGAAGGCAAAAGTTTTTGTGCCGGTGCGGATCTAAAATATTTAACTGAACTTAACAACTTTTCAACAATTGAAAATCAGAAAGATTCACAAAATCTTGCCGAACTTTTTTTAACCCTTTATAATATGCCTATACTAACAATTGCAGCCGTTAACGGAGCGGCTATAGCCGGAGGCTGCGGTTTGGCAAGCGTTTGCGATATTGTTGTCGGGGATAAAAGTAATGCAAAGTTCGGGTATTCGGAAGTGAAAATCGGTTTCATACCTGCTATTGTCTCAATCTTTTTGATTAGAAGAATAGGAGAGGGAAGAGCAAGACAGCTTTTACTTACGGGTGATTTGCTAAATTCCGAAGAAGCCAAAACTTTAGGATTTGTAAATTATTTATCATACGATGTTATGGAAACATCAATTGATTTAGCCGTAAGATTATCGAAGAACTCGGCATCAAGTATGAGAGAAACGAAGATGATGATAAATAAAATATCAGGTATGAGTGTTAAAGAAGCTGTTGAATATTGTGTGCAGTTAAATACAATAAGCAGAACAACAGAAGATTTTAGAAAGGGATTAGAAAAGTTTTTAAATAAAAAATAATTTACTAAAAGAAAGATGACATCATTTTAATAAAATATCATCTTTGTAATTTGAGGTAAAATAAATGAGCGAAGAATTAAAAAAATACATACGTACAGTAAAAGATTTTCCAATTGAAGGGATAATGTTCAGGGACATAACAACACTTCTAATAGATCCCGTTGCATCTAAAAAGACAATTGATGAGTTGTATAATTATGCAAAAGAAGTTCACGTTACAAAGGTTGTTGGAATTGAATCCCGCGGGTTTCTCTTTGGAATGATGCTTGCAGAAAAACTCGGAGTAGGTTTTGTACCGGTAAGAAAGCCCGGTAAGCTGCCGGCAGAAACCGAGTCGGTAGAATATGAATTGGAATACGGAACCGATAAAATTGAGATTCACAAAGATGCGATAAACCCAGGTGATAAAGTACTTTTACACGATGACTTGCTTGCAACGGGCGGAACAGCGGAAGCAGCTTGTAAATTAATTGAAAAATTAGGCGGGGAAATAGTGCAGGTTTCTTTTATCGTTGAATTATCTTTTTTAAACGGAAGGGAGCACTTAGAAAAATATGACGTAAAAACTTTGGTTAATTATGAAAGCGAATAATTTCAAAAATTATTAATATATTATATATATGCAAGAAAATATTTTAGAAAAAGATAGTAAAAGTTACAATGTACTTTTGAAAAGATTATCTAACAACAATAGTATCTTGAATAATGATTCTATATCATTACCTAAAAACTTAGTTCCATTAATACTAATAGGTGATGTGTATGAATGTTTAAAAAAGATACCGAGTAAATCCATATCTGTTGTTGTCACATCACCGCCTTATTGGAATTTAAGAGATTATGAATCTGATAATCAATTAGGCAGAGAAACCACTCCTCAAGAGTATGTGGAATCTATCGTTAATGTTGGTGAAGAAATTCTTAGAGTTCTAAAAGATGATGGAGCATACTTTTTAAATATCGGTGACACTTATGTAAATCAAAATTTACAAATGATTCCTCAAAGGATTGCTATATCAATGCAAGAGAGAGGCTGGCTTCTTAGGAATCAACTTGTTTGGTATAAACCTAATCACATGCCTTCACCCGTAAAATCAAGATTTAAAAATACTTACGAACCAATATTCTTTTTCACTAAAAATGATTGGGAGAAGAAGGTTTGTTTTAATCTTGATGAAATTAGAATTCCGTATAAGACACAACAATTTGACTTAAAATTCACAAATGGTAATTATAATGGAAAATTTAAAGGTAATGAAAAAAATATTGGTGCTTCGCCTGGTGGAAGATTATCTATAGCAGGTGAAAGTTATATTATAAAAAGAAAAATCAAGGCTACACAAAATGAAATATGTGATTATTTGAGATATTGGAGAGATAAAAGATCATTAAAAAATCAAGATATAATTAATGTTTTAGGACAAGATTATTTCCATACTGTGGGTCATTGGTTTAGAAAAGATGCAGGGGGTTCGTATCCTTCGACAGAAGATTGGAAAAATCTAAAAAAGATATTAAGATTTGATGATAAGTATGATAAGGAAATGACTGAAACTGAAAAGGTACTTCAGACGATAAGATTTCATCCTCAAGGTAAAAATCCAGGCGATGTTATCGATGCAGATTCAATACCTGACTTCTTTAAAATTAACACAGCCAAAACTAATTATAAACATTTTGCTGTTTTCCCTGAAAAAATACCTGAAATAGCAATAAAATCATGTTGCCCAAAAGATGGAATAGTTTTAGACCCATTTGCCGGAAGCGGCACTACAGGATTAGTTGCAAAAAAATTAAAAAGGAAATCAATATTAATTGATAACCAAAAAAAATTTTTACAGATAATGGAAGAAAGAATAGGAATTATTGAGGTACAAAATGAGAATTCGTGAAATTGAACATTGGGAAAAATATTATTTAGATGATATGTCATTTAGGTTATTAAAAGATAAAAATAAAATGATAGATGCATTAAACTCTAAAGATGAGATTAAATCTGATTGGATAGAAGTATTCAAGAAAAAATCTTGTGACATTGATAGAGGAGCTGAGAGAATTTATTTTTGGTTGCTTAATCAATTAGGTTTTCCAAATTCAACACCTATTGGTTCAGATTTAATGTATGAAACAACAAATGCGTTTATACACATTGACGTAAGAACAAGCACTTATTATACAGGAGAAAAAAGAACTAAAAACACATCAGATTTTTATGGAAGTGTTCCCATTGAGCAAAACCAAACTTCTTACGAATATATGGAAAATAAAAGTGGTAGAAAGCACAAACATACTGCAAACTTACCGCCCTTTTATAAATCTAAAAATAAAATTTGTTTAACCTATATTATTCAGTTGGTTTATGATAAATTAAAAAATGGAGATTTAGATATTATTTCAATCTTTTTGATATGTGTTCCTAATGGCGAATTAAAACCTGTCTATAAGAATGAAATATGCGGCGGTAGCAAAAATAAAAACGAGGCTTTTCGTTATTATTATAGTAGAAGACCAAGATTTGAATTGTTACCCAAAAAACCTTTTAGAGTGAAAAGATTATATCTCAAAGAGGGAATAAAAGAAAAAGATATAATAGGTTTTGATTACATAGAATAAAATTTAAGCAATCTTCAACCTATTATTTCAAAAAGAATATTGAATGCCTGTGCTTAAAATAGGATAAGAAGTAGTCCTTTTAAAAGTAGTAATTAATCTGCCTTCTGTTATTAAACTTATTTTTGAAATAATTTTAAATGATATACCTGCCCCAATTGACGCTATGCCCATAAGATAATTTCTGTTATTATTATATAAATAAGTTTCTGAAGTAGAAGGTATAGAGAGATTAACCGGATCGAAAATACTTGTTATAAAAATTTTGCCTTGACTTATATATTGCAAGCCACCGCTTAAGGAAAAGAAAGTCGAAATTCTACCGGAAGATGAAAGAGCTCTTATGCCTAAAGAAAAATTATATACATTGCTGTTCTCTCCTCCTGATACACTCAGAGAATGACCAATAAATTCTACAAAAGTAGTAGGGGGAAATCGAACCCTACCGGGTTGAAATCTAAAATTTTGGATTTTAAAAGATGAAGTTAATTCTATTTCTTTGTTTATTTTTTTGGAAGCAGTAATTCCAAACGACCACCCCGTATCCCAATATGGCAACAGCGTATTTTGTAAAGTTGAATAAATTTTCCCCCCGCTCAATTCAATTTTATAATTTGATTGAGCAAAAACAGAACTAACAAAAAATAAAACGATTAAAAAAATATATGCTATTATTCTTTTCATTATTACCCCTATTAAAGTTTATGAATGAAAGTATAAAACTTTGTTAAGAATAACAAATAATTAATCTAAATGTAATGCAAAAAAAGTGTTTTATTATTTTATTTCGAGTTACAACACCATCCCGTCTTTCATCTCAAAAACATTATCGGCAAGATTTACCAATTCCCTGTTGTGAGTAACTATTACTAAAGTCTTCTTAAAATCGTCTCTCAATTCTAATATTATTTTATGTATAGCTTCACTGTTTACACTATCTAAATTACCGGTAGGTTCATCGGCAAAAATTATTTGCGGATCATTAGCCAAAGCCCGTGCAACGGCAATACGCTGTTGTTCACCTCCAGAAAGCTCCGCAGGTTTATGTGTAGCCCTATCGCTTAAACCAACTAACTTTAGTAATTTGCTTGCCCCTTCTTTAGCTTTATCTAATGATGTACCTTCTATTAATTGAGGTATAAAAACATTTTCTTCTGCCGTAAATTCCGGCAGCAAATGATGGAACTGAAAAACAAGTCCTATATTTTTATTTCTAAAACTTGAAAGTTCATTTTCATTAAATTCAAAAATATTTTTGTTGTTATAAAAAACAGCACCTTCGTCGGGTGTATCTAAACCAGCCAGTATGTGCAGCAAAGTACTTTTACCTGCACCTGAAGCACCGATGATCACTGTGATTTTGCTTTTCTCAATTTCTAAAGAAATTGATTTGAGAACAGCTAATTTTATTTTCTTATCATTCCGATAAGATTTTGAGATGTTAACGGCTTTTAATTCAGTTGTGTTTTCCATATTAAGTCAATCTAATTATTAGAGATTTCTTTTATTCCCATTTTATTGCTTTAAGTGGATTTGTTTTTGCCGCTCTTCTTGCCGGGAAATACGATGCAAAATAAGAAAGAAGCAGTGAGATAATTGTAATTATAATAAAATCGGAAACTCTTAACTGTATTGGTAAAGCATCAATTTTATACCGGGTAGGATCGAGTGAATAAATTTTGTAATTGATTTGTAAAAAACTAATGAAATATCCCAACAATAATCCCGCCGCTGTACCGATAATTCCGATTAACAATCCTTCATACATAAAAATTCGTTTTATCGATTTTCTCGTTACGCCCATAGAACGTAAAATTCCGATATCTCTTTTCTTTTGTATTACGGACATTGTGAGCGAACCCAAAATATTAAACGTAGCTACGGCAATAATTAAAGATAGAATTAAGTAGGCAACAAGTTTTTCAATTTGCATTACCGTGTACAAATCTTTGTGAAAATCATACCAGGTGTTTATACTGAAATTTTTCTTCCCAAGTTTTGCTATTAAAAAATCTTTTATGTTAAATGCTTCCGATATGTTTTTAAGTTTGATATCATAACCCTCGTAAGTATTGTTAAAGCCGAGCAGTTTTTGTGCAGTTTTGATGTTCGTAAAAATATATCCTGCGTCGTATTTATTATTCTTTGAGTTGTAGATCCCACTTAAAATAAATTTTTGAGTTTTAGGCATTGAGTATTGTGTTATCGATTTTTCAATCCCTGACGGCGAAATAATTGATATCGTATCACCAACTATTGATTGAAGTCTATCGGCAAGTGGTAAACCGAGTATTGCCGAAGGAAGGGAACTCTTGTTTCCAATTTTATATTCACCAAAGATAATTTTTGATTTGATGTCATAAACATTCTGTTCATTTGAACTTTGAATTCCTTTTAAGTTTACCACCTGTGTAAGCCCGTCGTGAAAGACCAGCACTTTTCCACTTACGAAAGGTGAGTAGCCTTTTACAGCATCTAATTTTTTAATCTCATTTTCAATTTTAATTGTGTTGATAAGATTTGCTTCAGAAATAATTCTGATTTGTACATGGGGGTCAAAGCTAATTAAGTATGATGTTACGAGAGAACTGAAGCCGTTAAAAACTGAAATCACAACTATAAGTGCTGCAACACCTATGGTTATTCCCAAAGCTGAAAGTATCGAAATGATTGAAATAAAATTCAACTTGTTTTTCGAGATAACATATCTCTTTGATATAAATCTTTCGAATCTCATCAGTTAAATCTCAAAGTTTTTATGGGATCAATTTTAGAAGCTATATAGCTTGGTATTACGGAAGAAATTATACAAAGAATTAACGTAACAAAAGATACTCCGAGAAAAATCACCGGTGATAATTGAATAGGTATTGATGACATTAAATAGACAGATGAAGGAATTGAAATTAAATTATAATGAAGTTGAGCATAACCCAAAACGAAAGCCAGAAGATTGCCTAAAAGAATACCGACGACCGATAGAATAAATCCGTTATATAAAAATATTTTTATTACCTGTTTCCTATTTGCACCGATTGAACGCAAGACACCAAGTGATGATGTCTTTTCCAAAACCATAATTAGTAATGTACCGATTATATTAAAAACCGCCACAAGAATAACCAGTGCCAAGACAATGGGGATGGGCTTCTTTTGTAAATCGATCCACGTAAAAATATTCCTTTGTGTCTGATAAATAGTTTGCACTCTATTCGGATACCGGAGTACTTTTGCAAGTGCTTTTTTAGATGAATCAATTTGATTGATATTATTCAGCTTTATATCTATTCCTGAAATTTGATTTTTCATACTAAACAATTCTTGTGCATTATTTAAAGAGACATACACGTTAAGGTCATCATAAGCAGACATCCCGCTTTCATAAATACCTACTATTTTAAAATTTTCTATATTGGGGGGATTATCTAATGAGGGGAGTTTGTCATTACTGAGAGCAAACAATGTTACATTGTCTCCCAATTTAACCAGTAATTCATCCGCCAATTTTTTCCCGATAACAAGATAATTTTTGTTTACTCCTTTTATAAATTCACCCTCAATAATATCATTTTTTATTCCGTTCCAATTGTCTTGCAATCTTATTCCCTTAATACTTACACCTTCTTTTCTTTTCTTTTTTCCGATTATTGCTAATTGGGATAAATAGGGGCTCATTGTGTTGAGCTTTGAATTTAGTATACTTTTGATTTTGTCCAATTCATTTTTGTATTCAGGGATGATTCCGCTGTAAGATGTAATTTGAATGTGTGAATCAAAATCCATTACTTTGTTTGTAATTGTATTCTCAAAGCCTTTAAGTATGCTTAAAGCAATAATTAATGTAGCTACGCCGAGAGCAATTCCCAGAACAGTTATTCCGGAGATAAAAGAAATAAATTTAGATTCTTTATGAGAGAAAATATATTTTTTAGCAATAAAAAAAGGGAATGACATTTCAGTAATTAATTATTTTATTATTCAGAATAATTTAATAAAAGAATATCAAAAACACTTTGGAATATTTTAAACTTTCATATTGAATTACAGCTCACACATCTGTGCAAAACGTTGAAATAATAAAAAAGATATTTTTGAAACAAGATTCCCGAAATCTTTAATGATAAAATTTTAGAAATTATTAAATACAAGGTCTCTTAATTTTTTTAGCTTTGCTAAGAGAAAGAGATTTCGGGAATCTTAAAGAAGTTCCTCTCGTCGGCACATAATAAATTGTTTTAAAAGCAATTAAATTATATATTTGTTATTCTTATTTTTGAAGAAAATTTCTAAAATTCTGAATAAAATTGAAAAAACGGGGCGTAGCGTAGTCCGGTTATCGCGCCTGCTTTGGGAGCAGGAGGTCGCAAGTTCGAATCTTGCCGCCCCGACAAAAAGTTTTTTGAAAATTTGTGGATGTTATCGCGTCCCGATAGAATCGGGGAGGTCGCAAGTTTCCGTCGAAGGTCGGACCGTCGCGACAAAAAGTTCTTATATGTTTTTTATTGTTAGAAAATTTCTAACTAACCTGCGCCCGTAGCTCAATAGGATAGAGCAACAGCCTTCTAAGCTGTAGGTTAGTGGTTCGAGTCCACTCGGGCGTACTAGTGGAAATAACAAATATCAATTTCCAAAATTCAAATAAGCTCCAACGACCAAATTGCATATTTAAAATAAGTTGGATTTTAGTAATTGGAATTTATTTGTAATTTGAATTTTGTAATTTGATTATTTCTTAAATGGTGGGCGTAGCTCAGTTGGTTAGAGCACCAGGTTGTGGTTCTGGGGGTCGTGGGTTCGAAACCCACCGCTCACCCTTCAAAATTAAATTTTATTGTAGGCCCCATCGTCTAATGGTTAGGACCTCGCCCTTTCACGGCGGTAATAGGGGTTCAAATCCCCTTGGGGTCACCAAGAAAGCCTTAAATTATTTTTTAAGGCTTTTTTATTTTTAATACATTTTGTTTACTTTTTACTGATGATTAATGTTTTATTTGTTTCTCTCGGTGCAGCCTTTGGCGGCGGTTTAAGATATTGGGTATCTAATGTTGTTTACAAATTGTTACCTACATTTTTTCCTTACGGAACATTGGCTGTTAACGTTTTAGGTAGTTTTCTTCTTGGTATTTTTATTTTTTACTTTGGTAAAAATGAATTATTAGGACAAAATCTAAAGCTATTTTTAACAATTGGATTCGCCGGCGGCTTTACTACATTTTCCACTTTCTCTTTCGAAACTATTAAACTGTTTCAGGATTCTGAAATTTATCTCGGATTAGTTAATATTTTTCTTAATGTCCTTTTAAGTCTCCTGGGGATTTACATAGCATATATTTTATCAAAATTATAAAAGGGTAAGACAATGCAAATTAAAGGCGATGCTAAATTACTTAGAATTTTTGTGGGTGAAAGCGATAAAGTCGGTTCAACACCTATGTATGAAAAAATTGTTTTGGATGCTAGAAAATTTGGTTTAGCAGGCGCTACTGTAATTAAAGGGATAATGGGTTTTGGAGGCGCAAGCAGAATTCATACTTCAAAGATTTTAAGGTTATCTCAGGATTTACCCCTTATAATTGAAATTGTAGATGAAATATCCAAAATAGAAAAATTCTTACCAATCATTGATGAGAATTTTGAAAAAGCAGACTGCGGGGGATTGATTACAATTGAAAAAGCCAAAATAATAAAGTATGTCTCTCATTCTAAGGATTAAAAATAATACAATTTTTATTTGTAATGTTTGTACTCTTTCTTTAATTTCATCTTCATTTTAATAAAAGCAAAAAACAATGAAGACTATCAAACCAAAAAAGCTTCAAAAAAATGACACCATCGGAATAATTTCGCCCGGGTCATCACCGGATGATCTTTCAAAAATAGAAGATGGAGTTAAGTATCTTGAAAATTTGGGCTATAATGTAGAAATCGGCAAAAATGTGGGTAAGACTAATGGATATTTAGCCGGAAACGATAATGAAAGGTTGAACGATCTACATTATATGTTTCAGAAAAAAGAAATCAAAGCTATTTTTTGTCTTCGCGGCGGATATGGCTCCTGCCGTCTGCTCGATAAAATTGATTTTAACATTATTAAGAAAAACCCTAAAATATTTGTCGGTTATAGTGATATCACAGCTCTTCATTTGGCAATATTTAAGAAAACAAATCTGATTACATTTGCAGGACCAATGATAGCTTCTGATTTTTTAGAAGGGTTAAACGAAAAAGCCGAAGAATTCTTTTGGTCAATGATGACTTCAAGTAAGAAAATAGGGAGAATTAAATCTATTGGGGATAGAGAAATTCAATCATTAAGAAAAGGGAAATCACATGGTACTTTGTTAGGCGGAAATTTGTCTGTTTTAACGTCGCTATTGGGCAGTGATTTTATCCCTAAATTTGATAAGAACATTCTTTTATTAGAAGAAACTTGTGAACCGCCATATAAAATTGATAGAATGTTTAACCAACTAAGGCTTGCAGGAATATTTCAAAAAACTGCAGGCGTTATTTTGGGATCATTTAACAATTGTCGTGAAGAAAATTCCGAGAAATACACATATACATTAGGCGAAGTTATTCAAGCCTATTTGGGCAACAGTAAAAAACCGGTAATATATAATTTGAGTCATGGACATATAAAAGAAATTTTAACTTTACCAATAGGCTTGAAAGTTAAATTAAATGCGGACAGAAATTATATCGAATTTACTGAAAGCGGAGTGGCGTAGGATTTATAATTTATTATTTAATATTTATTATTTGAACAGGATTATTCCTTTTTAAAAAACTAAAATTTAAAGTTTTTCAATGTAAGTGAAATATCTTCTATTGAAATTTTCTTTCGCAGTTTCCGCTTTCTCTTTATTATTGAATATACCGTAAACAGACGAACCGGTACCTGTCATCAATGAAAAATATGCTCCCATTTCAATTATCTTTTCTTTTACTTCTTTAATTTCAGGGTATTCAGCAAAAACAATTTCTTCAAAATCATTTGTCAGTAAATCTGAAAAACCTTCATCTAAATTCACTTCTTTAATAATTCTTTCGACGTTAATTTCATTGTTTTTGGGTATGCAATTTTCAAAAGCCCATTTTGTACTAATGTGTATTCCGGGATTAACCAACAACAAGTAACCATTTAATTTTAAAGGAATTTCATTTAATATTTCACCTCTTGAGGTTGCAAAAGATGGAACAGGGTTAAGAAAAAACGGAACATCGGAGCCAAGTGTTAAAGCTAATTCAAGCAATTTTTTGTTTGGTAATTTTATATCAAAGAGTTTATTTAATGCCTTTAATGTAACAGCCGCATTTGAACTTCCACCGCCCAGTCCTGCACCGATGGGAATATTCTTCTCTAAATAAATATTACAAATCAATTTTTTATTCGCAGCATCTTCGAGCAAATCTTTTGCAGTAATTATCAGGTTTGAAGCTTCTGATGAAAGTGAATGATTATTTGTTCTAAATATAAAGTCTTCGGATTTTGAGAAGTGTATTTTATCGGTAAGTTTTAAAGGATAAAATATTGTCTCCAGGTTATGAAATCCATCATTCCTTTTACCTACTATATTTAAACCCAGATTAATTTTAGCGGGAGAATTTACTACAATTTTATCCATCTAATAATTCTTTTATTTTTTTTATGTGTTCGGGTGATGAACCACAGCAGGCACCGATAAATAACGGGGATTTATCCGAAACGTTTTTCACTACTTGAGCATATTCCTCGGGGGCTACTCCACATTTTATATCCACGTCACTAAAGCTGCCGTCACCACAATTTAAATACATACCCCAATTAAAATTAAGTTCTATCTTTCTGTGAATCTCTAAAAAAGCAGATATTGTGATGCAGTTAAAACCAATTGCCAAAGGTTTATAGTTATGAATAAAATCAATTACGTCTTTTACATCTTCGCCCGATAAAATTTTTAATTCTTCATTTACAAAAAGGCTTAACACATATTTAATTTTATTTGAGTAGCAATATTTGCATATAATTTCGATTTCGTCCAAATGACTCTGTGTTTCATTCAGTATAAAATCACTCCCGTATTTTACCAACAAATCAATATGTGTTTTGTGATTCTTTTCAATCTCATCCTGACTTAGAGTTCTTTCAATTTTATAACAATCTTCGGCGGGAGGATTTGAGCCGGCAATAATTACTTTTGTGTTTTGCACCGAATTTCGGGCGATAAATAATGCTTCCTTTACGAGTTCTTCAGAAGTAAAATCGGAATTTTTAACCGCTGCCAGGTTAGTCCTAAATGTGTTGGAAGTAATAATATCTGCACCGGCTTCAATATATTGATGATAAATATCTTTTAATATTTCAGGGTAGTCAATATTTGCTTTTGACATCCAAAGGTGAGAATCAGCAGGGACATTGTATTGTTGAAGTAAACTGCCCATTGCGCCGTCTAAAATAAGAGGTCTCCCGGAATTTTTTACTTTTTCAAAAAGCAGGTTATTTATTATTTCTTTTGACATTTATATCTTCAAAATATTTATTTACTTCCTCAAGCATTCTATTTAAATCAATATTCTTTATACATTCCAAATTGTAGGGACATTCCTGCTTCCAGCAGGGAGAGCATTCAAGGTTCTCATCAAATAATTTAACACCCCTGTTGTAAAGCTCAATCTCTGTCCGGCAGCTAACACCAAACCAAACAATTATATATTTTTTAAGTGCAATGCCAAGATGCATCCCGAATGAATCACCCGTTATAATTACATCTGCCAGTGCCTCAAAACAAGCGCCCTTTCTTACACCTAAATTAGTTGGCGTGTTAATAATTTCACCTTTAAACTTGGAATAAATTTGTTTATTCCTTTCGGTATCTTCGGGACCTCCAAAAAGCAAAACTTTATATTTCTTTTTCTCCAATAATTTTTCAATTAAATATTGGTGCTGCTCTATTGTCATTTTTTTATTCGGATATAAATTTGAACAGCCCGTGTTAAATCCAACGATTAGATCATTTGGAGAAATGCCTATCTCTTGTTTATAATTATCTATAAATTCTTTTTCTTCATCCGTAAATTCAAAAACATAGTCGTGTTTTTCAAAATCAAGTTCAAAGGTTTCTGCAAGATATTCCTGTCCTGTCTTCTCATTTATTTTAAATTTTAATTTATCATCCATTCCCAGGTTATAATTGTAATATGCGCCTTTATTAACCGGGATGATCTTCCCGTCTTCGTTTAACCCAAAGCCAAGTTTATTTTCTGCTTTTGTAGAATTTAATATTGCACAAGACCTTAAAGATTTATCTACGTTTAATACATAATCAAATTTTATATTTTGAAGAATCGAAATTGATTCTGCATTGTAGTTGAACACTTTATCAATTAAAGGATTATTGAATAAGAGGGGAGATGCTATCGGTAATGTTATCCAATAGATTGTTGATTCCGGGAATTTCTTTTTTAGCAGAGGTAATTGTGCAGTCGTCATCAGTACATCACCCATTGCATCAAGATTTATAATTAATATTTTAGTCCCGATAGGAATATTATCCTTACAACCATCTTCCCAACAGTTATGGTCACTGTAGCAGGGTTTATAGCCTGTAAAGTTTTTGCATCTCGGTATTTCGTTTTCCTTTTTCATAAAAATTATTTTTTTATTTCTGATAAAATATCTTTAAACGCATTATAAACTTCGTCTACAGATATATTATTTATGCTCTCGGAATTTGAACGGATTGAACGATAATTTTTTGAAAGTGGCTGCCAACTTATAAAATTCCATTCATAGTTTGGGTAAAGTGCAATTACCGGAACATTGAAAGCCGATGCAATATGTACAGCCGCTGTGTCCGGAGTCAATAAAATATCTGAATAACAAATATATGAAGCATAATGCTGAAATGAATAAAATTTTTGGGGAATCAATTTGTCTTGCTGTATTGTACTACAAATACTTTTCTTAATTAGTTCATCTTTCTTTGTAGATAAAATAATAAATTTCCAGTCATTAAAACTATTTGATATTTTTCTTATTAGTGCTATCCATTTGTCTGCCGTCCAATATCTTATTGGAGCACCTGCCGATATATTAATCGCGAGAATTTTAGAGTTGTCTTTGTATTGTTCCAACTGTTCAATCACTTCACGCTTTTCGGTTTCACCTAAAAATAATTTGGGACGAAGTTCGATTTCATCAAGACCGGCATTCAAACTTGTTAATAATAACTTTATCCTTTCTATTATATGTGTCTTACTTTTTGAAGGTTGAGTAACAGAAATATCAGGTTTATTATTATCATTAAAAACAAAGCCAACTGTAATTTTAGAGTGGATTCTTTTTCTTATGAGAATTGATGTTTTGGAAGGGTCATCGTTCAAGTCAATCAAAACATCATATTTAAACTTTCGAAGTAGGAATAGTTTAGAATATAATGAGAGATTCTTATTAGTCAAATATAAGTGTCGGATGTTACTATTATATTTTAGTACTTCTTTATTTTTTTTTAATGTGAGCAAAGATATTTCGACATCAGGAAATTTGTTTTTTAAAACTTCAATTGCCCCGGATGCAATGATAATATCCCCGATTTTACCCAACCTCACAATTAGAATTTTTTTATTTCCGGTTAAATCTATCAACTTAAGTTGTTCCCGATTTTAGTAATTTTTTAACTTTGATTAAAACTTCTTCCACGGGAAGTTCTTTCATACATTCGTGATTATAGGGACAAGTTAGCTTATTGCAGATGATACAGTGTAAGTCGGATTTTATAACATAGTCGGAGTTGTCGGAATAAGGTCCGTGTTTCTTGGGATCCGTCGGTCCGAAAAGTCCTAAGGTAGGAATTCCCAAAGCTGCTGAAATGTGCATGGGCCCCGAATCATTTGCAATAATTAATGAGCAGTTATTTATTAAGGCGGACATTTCACTTATAGATGTTTTTGGAGATAAGAAGGATGAACCTGAAAGTCCGTTTGATATTAATTGAGCATCAAGTTCGTCACCGGGTCCCCAAATAATGATAAACTGAATATCGAATTCTCTTTTTAAAGATTTACAAATTTCTATCCATTTTTCTGCATCGCATCTTTTTGATTCCCATCCGCCCGAAGGTATAATTCCTATTACCGGTTTATCGTTGTTAAAATTATCCGATATAAATTTTTCCGCCCATTCATTTTTTTTATCATCCAAAAATGTGTAAATATTTTTTGAAATTATTTTTATACCGAGAGCTTTTAATAATTCCAAATTATGTTCCGCTGAATGATGTTCACCTCTCCCGGCATCTACTTTAATATTGTAAGCAAAACCTCTTCCCCTGTAGTTAAAGCCCACTCTATACTTTGTGAATGATAAGAATGTAATTTGTGCGCTACGCGGATTTGACCATAAATCAAAAATCAAATCATATTTTTCTTTTCTAATTCTGCGGGCTACTTTAAAAGGACATTCCGACTTTTTCATTGTCAGTACTTTGTTGATGAGCGGGATACCATCAATAGAAGGTTTTACAAAATCTTCTGTTAAATAATCTATTTTTGCATTTGTAAAATGTGCACGTAAATTTTCCAAAACAATTGTTGATAAAACTACATCACCGATACCGCGAGGTTTTATGCACAATATTTTTTTTATTTCCGAATTTATTATTTGCATAAATCGTTACTGATATTTGAGTAAAAACAATTCTTCTTTATTTTATCATTAGAGGCTCTGCAAAATAGAGAATTCTCTTTATTGTCATTTCGACCGGAGGGAGAAATCTTTTATTTTAGAAAGATTTCTCAGTCGAAGACTCCTTCGAAATGACAAAAGAACTATTTTGCAGAGACTCTAATAAAATTCGGGTTTTATCCTCTCAACTTATCCAATAATTTGTTAAGTGTTTTTAACTCTTTACCACTTAGAGCAATTAAATTCTCATCTAATTTTTCAATATTTTTGTCCAGTTTTTTTAATAGAGCTAATCCTTTTTTAGTAATCAAAACGTCGACGTTTCGTCTGTCCTTTTCACATAAATGCCTTTCCACTAATTCTTTTGTTCTCAATTTTTCAACAATGCGTGAGCAATCCGACATCCTGTCCAGCATCCTTTCTTTCATCAGCTTTATAGTAGATGGTTTTGGATACTGTCCCCTTAAAATTCTAAGAATATTAAATTGCTGAAGTGTTATACCATACGGTTTTAACACTTCAACCTGGTTTTTAATTAACCAATTATAAGTGAATATAATATTAATCATCGCTTTGTGATTTTCACTATTAAATTGCTTCTGTTTTATTTCTTCTTCAATTTTCATAATACAGACACCTTTGTTTAATTAATAGGTACTTCAATTACTAAAAAATTTGACGTTTGTTTTGCAGTAAATGTAACAGTATCAGTATCTTCAATTGAAAGAGCGTCCCTTTTTTCCAACAAGTTATCGTAAATTTTTAAGCTGCCGTCAAAAACAAAAACATAGATTCCGTTGTTTTTCTTTATTGAATAATCGATTGATTTGTCTTCACCAAGATTACCAAGAATTACTTTTGCATCTTGACCAATTGTTAACGCACCTGATTCTTGGTTCCCGTCAACAACAACTTTTAATTGATTAACTCTATCATTTAACGGAAAAGATTTTTGGTCATATCTCGGTTTAATATTTTCTTTAGCCGTAATAATCCAGATCTGTAAAAAATTTACTATTTCTTCACTTGAATGATTATACTCGGAATGCAAAATACCCGTACCGGCAGACATCACTTGCACATCATCTTTTTTAATTACCTGAATAGATCCCATGCTATCTTTATGTTCCAACGCTCCCTCCAAAACAATTGAGATGATTTCCATGTTGTTATGTGGATGAGTGCCGAAACCCTTACCGGGTTCAACAATATCATCATTGAGCACACGCAAAGCACCAAAATGTATGTTGTTGTGATTATAATATTCACCAAAGCTGAAACTGTGTTTGCTGTCTAACCAATCTAATTTTGTCGAACCTCTATCACCGCTTTTATAAAGTTCAGTTTTCATTTTCATCAATCCTTATTCATTTTGAGCAATAGTTAATATCAAAGCAGAAGCCTGTTTTGCCCACTCTTTGTTGGCATCCACCAATGTTTCCAATATTTTGTTATAAGTTTCTTCATTAGATTTCAACCACAATTTTTCCTATAGCCTGATTGCTTTCCATGTACTTATGAGCCTCAACTATTTCATCTAACTTAAAGACTCTATCAATGGTAATCCTGATATTTTCACGCTCAACATCATCAATAAATTCTTGAAGTGATTCTTTTTGAAGATTCCAGGCTTCACCCATGTAAACTGTTAATCTTCCGAGAGAAGGGATATCGCCCTGTGGTGTGAATTTTTTCATCGTCCACTCACCTCCTAAAATTCCTGTGATACAAACCATTCCTCCGGGTTTTATACATTTTAATGAATCTTTTAGGGTTCGTGTACCAATAAGTTCAAGTACCTTATCGATGCCATTTGGAAACAGCTTTTTCACCTTCTCTTTGATATTTCCATTATCAATAATAACAAAGTCTGCACCATTCTCTTTTAAGGATTCCGCTTTTTCGCATTTTCTGGTGGTTGAAATAACTTCTAAGCCTAAGTGTTTTGCCAGTTGACAAGCTAACATGCCAATGGATGAAGTGCCTCCACGAATCAATAAGATCTCATTTTTTCTTACTTCCAAAGCCTGCCTTAAAGAACCGGACACTGTTTGAAACATTTCAGGGATGGCTCCTAAAGTTGCCCATGGCAACGCGCTGTGAAAAGGGAAAACTATCTTTTTAGGTACAAGTGTATATTCTGCATAACTTCCATCAAAGTCTCTACCCATGCCACCCATTATAGCAGCTACCTGTTGTCCCTTTTTATATTCCCCTGAGGTGTCTTCTATAACTATGCCGACACATTCAATTCCCTGTACTCTTGGAAACCTTACATTTGGAGAATCTCCCTGCCGAGTAAATATTTCAGAACGATTGAGTCCGAAAGCTTTAATTTTAATTAAAACGTATCCCTTTTTAGCTGATGGAGTCGATTTCTCCATAAATTCAATAACTTCTGGACCGCCTGGTTTTGTGGTTACTGCAGCATTCATATTTTGCTTACTTCATCTTGTTGAACATATATCTATCAATCTTCCAGGAATCATTTTCTTTTTTAAGAACAAATAACTCTCTGTTTTCTTCTGGAACAGTTTTTCCTGTGGCTTTAATCAAAGTTGTTCCTTTTGAAGTTGTTCTAGCAAAAGCATATTCTCCGTTTACAATTATTTCATCAATATAAAACTCAATGTTCAATTTAATATTACTGAACACGAACTCATACGATTCTTTTAATTGTTTTTTACCTATTGCTGTTGGTGCTCCCGATGGCATAAATATTCCATCTTCGGTGTAAAGTGTTAACACCTTAATTACATCTGAAGCATTTAATGCATCTCTATAAATTAATAGCATGTTTTCTATTTTGTTTTTTTCATTCATTTCCATTTTTCCTTTGTTTTCATTAATAATTTTTTTGTCTGAATTTTTTATTTGGCAGGCACTTATTGAGGTAATTACTACCAATAAAAGTATTATATGTTTCATTTTCATCAATCCTTAATTATATTTTAGAATGAATTTTCAAAAACAAATTCACTAATTTCTTTTCTTCCTTTTTCAGGCTTTTGGTCATCTATATTTTTATAACCGAGAGCGATAACACTAACGGGGGTATAACCTTCGGGAATATTAAATAATTCGATGGCTTTATCCCTTGAAAATCCCGACATTTGATGAACAAAAATATCAAGCTCCGTTGCTTTTAGAGTTAGATATGCAACCGACTGCCCGAGATCATATTCAGCGTGATAATTCTTTTTCCCGTTTTTTGAAAAATTATTCTGAGCAATAGTTAATATCAAAGAAGAAGCCTGCTTAGCCCACTCCCTGTTGGCATCAACCAACGTTTCCAATATATTGTTATAAATTTCTTCGTTAGATTTAGAGGCAATTATAAATCTCCACGGTTGTTCGTTATAAGCAGACGGAGAAAATCTTGCAGTATCAAACAAGTTATAAATCGTTCCTTTTTCAATTTGCCTATCCGAAAATGAATAGGGGCTGTATCTTTTTTCTATTAATTCATTTAACATTTTCATCACCTTTTTAATTTATATTTTAACCCGGTTTACTTTTGTTTAACTACTTCAATATTGATAGCAATTTTTACTTCTTTACCGACTACTGCTCCGCCGGCTTCCAGTAATTTATTCCACTTTAAATTGTAGTCAAACCTGTTAATCTTTCCCGTAATCTTAAAACCTGCTCTCATATTTCCCCAAGGGTCTTTTATTTTACCGCCATAGGTTACATTTAACACAATAGGCTTAGTAATTCCTTTAATTGTAAAGTCGCCCTTTAACTTGTATTTATTACCTTCTATTTTTTCAAACGATGTACTTTTGAAAGAAATTTCAGGGTATTTTTTTGCATTAAAAAAGTTTGCCGATTTTAAATCATTATCGCGACGGGTGTTATCTGTAAAAACACTGTTTGTTTTTGCTGAAAATTCAATTTTACCACCGCTGAAATCTTTTTTATCGGTTGTAACGCTTCCTTTAAAGCTGTTAAACCTGCCTTCTACTTCGGATATGATCAGATGCCGAACGCTGAATCCTATTTTGCTGTGAACAGGATCAATATTCCAGGTTGTTGTTTGAGCTAATGAATTACCTGTTAATAATGCTAATGCAAATAGGATAATAAACTTTATTTTTTTCATTTTGTACCTCTATTATTTCTAATTAAAATATGTTTGTTGGGTAAATATATGTTATAACATTATAAGTTACAACATCTATTTATATGTCGAGTGGGAAATGTGATTAGCTTCACAAATTTTTAAAAATATGAATGTAACCTCCAAGGTTACAATGCTAATTATTTATAAGTCCACTAAAAAAACTAATAAAAACCGTTAAAACGGTTCAAGTTTTTATTTTGGACTCATTAACCCACGACTTAAGTCGTGGGTTAATAATAACTTAACAATTTTTTTAAC
>ENA-ORDP01000747-ORDP01000747.1-marine-sediment-metagenome-genome-assembly--contig:-NODE-747-length-19690-cov-4.832493_pt1 | contig 19690 bp, 17 predicted proteins | sample MGYA00248627_ERZ508539 | MGnify/ENA primary metagenome ERZ508539 (study PRJEB26208, sample SAMN05571518) | marine sediment metagenome | biome: deep sea; feature: Hydrothermal vent; material... | reverse complement strand
CTTGAAAACAGCAAACCAGCCAGTACGGTAACCCAGCCAATGTAAATCATCGACTCATAACCATTACTCCACGGTGCATGTCCCGAAATATACCAGCGAAGTCCAAGCCCGAAGGTCTGTAATAAAAATCCGATAAAAATAATTCCTACAAAGAAATTCAAAATTATCCGGATAGCTTTGGTGTCATTAAAAATAGCGACAAACGTAAGGACAATCATAATCAGGCCAATAATGCTATATGCTATGGCGAGTCGAAAGAAAATCATCCAGCGATTATAAAGAATTTCGGCATCGATTTTACTCTGCGAAGGAATCAGTGAGGCTCCGTATTTCTTTTGGTATGAAGAAAAATCTGTCAACAGTTTATGGGCCAGTTTCGTTTTCCCATTTGCCAGCGACTGTAAATATTGCGGGATAACACTGACAGCCATCAGCGAATCTTGACCTGACAAGGTAGTGAGCTTCGCTGCAGGTGAATACCATGCATGAAGCGGGTCTTTCGGATCGGGTATCATTTTAAGAAATTCTCCCGTATAAACCATATAGGCAATGTTCATACGTTCGTCCACTTTCATAACCTCCCTATCGAACACGCCTCTCTTTGAAGGATTTTCAGCATAAACCTTCGAAACGTATTTTTGAAGCTTGTACGTATTATTTTTCATATCAATAAAATCAAAATAGGAGGCGTATTTCCCTTTTATGCCAATAATTCTGGCCAGTTTTTTGCTGGTGACTTTAATCATGGGAACCTGTTGCCAGTACATCGGGCTGCTCATCATCCCCAGCAAAACCTGGTCAGGATTAAGGCCGTGGAAATGGCTCTTCCATGTGAGTTTTCTCAATACTTCACTTGCCAGAGTGTTTATCGGCTTTATCCTGCCATCAGCAGATTGTACCAAAAGGCGTCCGAATTGATTAGCCTCTGATTTATTTATTTTCGGAATACTATTAAAATTAAAACGTCCGTTCTGGGCATAACCGGTTGCTGATAAGGTAGTTGTAAAAATTAGTAAAAGAAGAACTGTTTTGGTTCCGGCCGAGATTTTCTTCAAATACCTTCCCAGGGCTGAGAAATGACTTTTGCTGTTCAGCAGCGACAGCATCATGCCCAAAGCCATCAGAATATAACCTGCATACGTGAAGAAAGTTCCCCAATAGTCATGGTTAACCGAAAGAATGCTACCCAACTCGTCCCGGTCGTAAGAAGATTGGAAGAACCGGTATCCTCTGTAATTTAAAACGTGATTCATATAGATATGGTAAGGCATATTCACATTTTTCTCTTTATCAATAACAACTACACGACTCGCATAACTCGAAGGACTCATGGAGCCCGGGTAACGTTTCAGCTCGAATTTGTTCAGTTTAATGGAAAATGGCAACTTTAGTTCACTGGCGCCATAATCCATTCTTAAATTGATGCCGTTTAGCTTAAAAGAGCTTTCTTCACCACGATAACCTGTTCCTCCTCTGAGCAGGACATCTTTTGACTTGCCTCCCGAAGTGGCCTTTACAACCAGCACATCCATCAAACCTGCGTTTTTGTTCCCACTAGGGACGTAGTCTATTTTACCATGGGTGTAAAAATTGGTCAGTACCATATTGAGTCCGTTTTCGTTGTATAGTTTTCCTTTTACCATTGGATAAGGCTTACCGGGAACCAGTGTCTCGGAGGGGCCGCCCTTCATGGAAGTAGTGTGAATTGTATCGGGAGCCGCTATGAAAAGCAAGCCCCCCTTTATGGAAATATTCACTGCATTGGGATCATTTGCTTTTCCAAATCCTATTATATGATCTCCAACCTGTTGTTCATCACCATCTTTCAGGTAGAGATTTAGCCGCCCCGAGGTTCCGGCAGAAGCAACCAAAGTAATTATTGGCGCTCCGGTTCGGCCTTCGGAAATTACTTCACGGGCATTTGAAATAAATCTAACCGCCTTTAACTCAATGCGCTTATCGCCAACTGTCAGGCTTTGATGGTAAGCATCGGGGGTAAGTGCCGAAAGTAGTACGTGTTTCTTCGCTTTTATTGAAGCGTTGTCCGTTACGGCGCTAACTTCCACATAGGTGCGGTCGGAGAGAATGGTGTTTAAAGTTTCCCCCTGGCGCAAATGCAATATACCTTCAAAGCTTACAAAGCGGGTGATGGCTGCACCCAAAAGAATAATCAGAAAAGCAAGATGGAAAAGAAACATCGTAAATTTTCCTTTGCGGTACATGCGATACCGGATAATGTTGGCAATAAGATTTGCAGCGAGCAATCCGAGTAAAACATCAAACCAGGTAGCATTGTAAACTACCGCTCTGGCGGCAGTACTGCCAAAATCATTTTCGATAAAGGTAGCTGCACCAATACTAACGGCGAAAATTAAAATTAAAACGCCCATGCTTTGCATGGAGAAAAATATATTGGATAACTTTTTCATATTACTTGATTGTTTTAGTGAAATAGTAACTCATGTTTCTATTTTATTTTATGATGATGGATACTTTTGAAAAAAGCTACAAAATTAATTTATCATCTGTGGTTTCCTATTACATAATTATGGCAAAAACTTATATATTTTCATAATCAGATTTTTATAGCAGCTGAATTCAGGTATTGATGAGTTGAGTTTTAGTTTTTATTGCTATCAATGGACACATCCAATGCTCCTACACCAAATTTGATGATGGAGGCCATGGAGCTTTCCAAATGTTCATATTCCTTTAATTCATTAATAATGAAATTTTTTAATGTACTGTTTCCCACGCCGTGAATAAAAGTGATTTTGCGATAGCCTTCGGCAATGGCACTTTCCAGCGCTTTCCTGAAATGGTTCATTTGCAATTGAAACATATCGCGGCTTTCCAGGCCTGCAATATTATCAACTATTTCACCAATGTGCAAGTCAACAATAGCTTCGCCTACATCTGTGCGGAATTTATCAATGAAAGGGATTTCGCGTTTGACGGCAGCCTTTGTCTTTTGGGGCTCTCTGTCGAATTTCTGCTGTATAGCATTTTTCACAGTTTCACGGAAAGTTGACCGCAGGGCAATGACCGAAATAATGGCTTTCTCGTTGGTGAGCGTGTTCGCCTGATAGCTTCCCTCTGAAAAAAAACGGTTTGCACGGATGTCAATAACGGAATGTACCGGAAAAAAGACCTTATCGGGATTTGTTTCGTGTATTATGATTTGAATGATACCCCGAAGCCACTGGTCAATTTCATCGCGGGTGATGGTTGCTAAAACTATCTTGGATTCTGATGGAACCAAGCCGTAATCAACTCCTTCCAACTTTTCGTTACGTTCCAGAAAAAGGCTGTAAAGGATATCGAAAGGAGTGTGATTCACCAGAAGTATATCCATATCGCCAGTGAGTATCCATTGTTGTTCGTGAGGCTCAAACATCAGGTAGAAACCTTCCTTTTCTTTGGTTTGTCCCCATGGGTTTATGTTGCTCACACTGTCTTCTTCCGTTTCGGAAACCTTCTCAACTTTCGGTGCACTGTCTTTTTGCAGCTCGTACACTCCCAAATGTATATCTTCTGCTTCCTGCTCCCTGTAATCGGGAATCAGGTCTTTGCCGAGCACAGGCATTTCGAAACCTTCGTCAGTTTCCACTTTCACTAATTTGTTGTCCACTATAGAGGTAACTAAGCCACCGCCCGTTTCGTTCAGAAACTTTACCTTATCGCCAACTTTAAACCTCATTTTCCTTTTAGTTTTAGCGTGCAAAGATAAAAAATAATAGTGTGGGAGTGAAACTATTTAGAATGTCTCTAATATATGTTGTAACGAAGGGGAAAATGTTCTGTTGTCTATTATGAGGTCAGTCGCTGTGTACGTCAAACGATGGCCGGTCAGCAACCAGGCGGCTGGCTTCAAACAATTGTCTTTTGATGGCTATCCGGAATGTTATTGACTTTTCAAGGCCGGATGAGTTTCCGGATGCAAAATAATTATGCTTATCTTTGATTTTTAATTACTCTATGAAAGAAACATTGAAACTTCCGCTCATTCTTCGGCTTACGATAATTCTGCTGTTTTTGTGGATTTCCTATTTTATTTTGACAGAGTTTCGTAATTATCTTTATCCTATAACTTTAGGAGGACTTTTTGCTTATTTGCTCTATCCTGTTGCCAGCTATTTCGAAAGACACAAGGTTCCGCGGATTCTTGCCAATATTCTGAGTATTCTTTTGGGTATTGCCGTGGTTAGCGGAGTGTTTTTTTTCATTTACAAGCAAATGGGACTTTTCCTTGAAGATCTTCCCTCCCTGAAGATTACCGCATCAAAAAACATCAATTCAATTTTTCAATATTTAACGCGGCTGACCGGCGTTGAAACTCCCCAGTTGAAAGAACAGTTTAAGCTCTTTGCGGGAAATCTCCTGAACCTTAGCGGATCCAATTTTAAAAGTGCATACGGCGCCACTTTTCAAACGGTTTTTACTGTGGGTATCATGCCTGTCTATATCTTTTTTCTGCTTTTCTATCGCAACAAGTTTCATAATTTTATACTTATGGTTGTCCCCGCAGAAAAACACGCTATTGCACGGAAAATACTTGATGAGGTAAATCAACTTGTGGTAAATTATATGACTGGTGTTTTTATCGTTGTATCCATACTGGTGGTTTTAAACAGTACAGGCTTTGTTATAATTGGTATGAAACACGCCTTGCTGCTTGGCATTTTGGCGGCAATAATGAATTTTATTCCCTACTACGGAACCATCATCGGCTATATGTTCCCGCTATTTATTGCTGTTTTTACCATGGGGTCGCCTCAGTATGCTTTTCTTGTGATTATTCAGTTTATTATTGTGCAATTCACTGAGAACAATATACTTACACCGAATATTGTGGGGTTACATGTGAGCATCAATCCGTTTATGATTATTCTGGCCATTACTTTCGGCGGATTTATTTGGGGGTTGCCGGGGATGTTTATTGCCGTTCCCGTGGCTGCTGTTTTTCGTGTTTTGGGAGAAAACCTTCCCGAGCTTGCTCCCATATCCTATCTGCTGGGATCGGAAGGGATGGAGGAACATAGTATTTCGCGTAAGAAACTTGTAAAAATCTTTTCTAAAAAAAATAAAAATTTGAAATAATGCTGAAACACATTGTAATGATAAAGTTTAACGCCGGCCAGGATGTTGAAAAACTGGCTGACGAATTTAAACAGCTTCTAAAAGCACTTTTGACATCGGTTAAGTCGCTAAAATCCATGGAAGTCGGACAAAATATCAGCACCAAGCCTTCTGCATATCATTTGGTGTTGACCGCTCTTTTTGATGATGAAGACGGACTGAATGCTTATCGTTCGCATCCCGATCATGTCAAAATCCTCCATCGGATGAATAAGACTGTGGAAAAGATGGCTGCAGTGGATTATTTCGCCTCTTAGTTTATTTTTAGCGTTAGATATCCTGAGTGTTTCTAATCCGGAAATTTGCTTACTTTTACCTTTCAGTTTAAACAATCAAGGAAAATGGTACTAAATAGACCTAAAAAGTTGTTTATCAAAAATATGGTTTGCCACCGGTGTATCATGGCGGTGGAAAGCGAACTGAACGATCTGGATTTTAAGCCGGTTTCCGTTATCCTCGGTGAGGCAATAATAGAAACAAATCCCAATCCCGCAACACTTGAAAAGTTGCGTAAGAACCTCCGAGCCATCGGTTTTGAGTTGATTGATGATAAGAAAAGTCGCTTGGTAGAGCAGATTAAAACAGAAATTATAAGCTATGTTCACTATGACAAGGAGGTGGAAGAATTTGTTAACTTTTCCGACCACTTATCCCGTATCCTCAAATATGAATATTCATATTTGAGTAACCTGTTTTCTTCGGTGGAGGGAACAACCATTGAGAAGTACATTATTTTGCAGCGCATTGAACGGGTAAAAGAATTGCTTATTTATGATGAACTCACACTAAGCGAAATTGCCTGGAAGACAGGTTATAGCAGTGTACAGCATCTTTCCAACCAGTTTAAAAAAATTATCGGTATGAGCCCATCAGCTTATAAAAAGATGCAGATTTATAACCGCAAAGCGCTTGACCATGTTGAAAATCAGTGATTGAGAAGGCGCTGTCCTGTACTTTTTCTATGTGAAAGGCGGATTTACCCATACCATAAGGGGACTTCTAATAATTACTTATTTTTGCGGGCAGAAAACTCCATCTGAGAAACAGGCTTCACAAGGAGATTTCGGCAAACTCAAAAGTAATTTTTTCAACAGCATGGTAAAACTTGTCAAGGCAAATACTTTTATTCTCGGGATCTTTGCCCTTCTTTGGATAGGAGGACTGTTTTTGGTGTTTTCATATCCGAAAGCAGACCTGCATCTTGCTATTAACCAGTGGCATTCAGGTTTTTTTGATACTTTTTTTAAATATTTTACCTTACTTGGAAACGGATGGGCGGTCTTTTTGCTTGCTTTGATATTTTTGTTTATTAAGGTCAGGCATACTGTAGTTTTTCTTGTCGGAAACCTGTTGATTACACTATTTGTACAGGTGGGGAAACATTTGATCTTTCCGGATGCGTTGCGTCCGGTTGCTTACTTTAAGGGAACGCATACATTACATCTGGTGGAGGGTGTCACCCTGCATGCTTATAACAGTTTTCCCTCCGGCCATTCAGCAACAGCTTTTGGTATTTTTGTTATACTGATTTTTCTGATAAAAAACCGGGGACTGAAATTGCTGTGGCTAACTGTAGCGCTGCTTACGGCTTTTTCACGCGTTTACCTTTCCCAGCATTTTATGGAAGATGTCTTGGCTGGGTCTCTTATTGGGACTCTTGTCATGCTTTCTACCATTTATTATTTTGACCGTTATCTCTCGGCGTGGTGCAATTATTCTGTGGTATCCCGTATGCCACATAAAAAGAAAGTATGAAACGGAAGTATATAGACCTGTTATTCATTTCATTAGCGGCCAGCCTGTTGTTCGTACCGTTTTTGGGCGGCGTGCACTTGTTTGACTGGGACGAGATTAATTTTGCCGAATCTGCACGTGAAATGTTGCAAACACACGACTTTCTGACCGTCCAGATCAATTACCTGCCTTTTTGGGAGAAACCGCCTCTTTTTATCTGGATGCAGGTGCTTTCAATGAAATTGTTTGGCGTGAACGAATTCGCCGCCCGTTTTCCGGATGCCATAGCCGGCGTGGTCACACTGATGGTACTGTATTTGATAGGTGATAAGTTGTTCAGCCGCCGTTTCGCACTTATCTGGGTGTTAGTATATGCCGGCTCTATTTTGCCACAACTTTACTTCCGGTCGGGGATTATTGATCCATGGTTCAACCTGTTTATTTTTCTCGGAATCTATTTTATGGTGATATACCTTGCTTCAAATCATAATAGGGAAAAAATCCGTACTGTTTTTTTGTCGGCGGCCTTTATTGGCCTCGCTATTATGACGAAGGGGCCGGTCGGGCTGCTTATATTCCTGCTTGCACTCATTGTTTGGCTCATTCTGAATGGTAACTGGAAAAAGATTTTTAACGGGCATTTCCTGTTGGTTTACGGGATTACGTTATTGGTTGTGGGTGGTTTTTGGTTTATCCTGCAAATTGCTGATGGCCGTGCATCACTCATCATGGATTTCATTAAATATCAGATACGCCTCTTTTCGCAAAAAGATGCCGGGCATGGAGGGTTTCTCTTTTACAATTTTGTTGTTCTCTTTTTCGGTGTTTTCCCGGCTTCGGTCTTTATGCTTGCAGCTTTTCGAAAATTCAATGATACGACGGGCGAACAAAAGCTTTTCCGCCATTGGATGATGATTAGCTTCTGGGTGGTACTGATCCTTTTCACCATTGTGCAAACAAAAATTGTACACTACACCTCCTTTTGTTATTTCCCTATTACCTTTTTTGCAACCTATGTCATCGTCAAAATGATAAAAAAGGAGCTGCAATTTCCGACCTGGCTTAAAGGAATACTAATTGCTGTGGCTGCTCTCGAAGGGATGTTGTTCGTTGCTTTACAGTTGTTTATCCGGTTCAAAGACCGTATTATTGCCAAAGGTTGGATTCACGATCCTTTTGCCGTTGGTAACCTGCAGGCAAACGTTCACTGGTCTGGTTTTGAATTTTTACTGGGTGTGCTTTTGCTTGCCGGGGTAGTGATTTCCATTGTTGCGTTCCGAAAAAATATTCAACGGATGACAATAGGTATCTTCATGACAACATTGATTTTTACGACACTTTCCGTATTTATCATCACTCCAAAGGTTGAAGGTTATTCGCAAAATTCAGCCATTGACTTTTACGCCGAACATGCCGGTGAAAATGTCTATATCGATGTGTGGGGATTTAAAAGTTATGCACAGTATTTCTATTTCAAAAAGAAGCCTCCTGAGGCTGTTCCCCGTGTCAGAATGAAGCAGATACTGAACGGTGAGGTATCCAAACCGGTTTTTATAGTGACGAAGATTACAGGCAAAGCAACATTTCAAAAACGGTATCCCGCTTTCCATTTATTGTATGTAAAAAACGGATTTGCTTTTTTTAAGCTGGGACCTGATTCAGGAAGAAAAAAATCAAAAGCAAATGATTGACAGTAAAAAGATTATTGTTGTACTCCCGGCCTACAATGCAGCTTCGACTTTGGAAAAAACATACCGGGAAATTCCTTTTGACATTGTGGATGACATCATCCTCGTGGACGATCACAGCTACGATGAAACATTGAAAGTAGCCACTGATTTGGGCATTCGGCACCTAATCGAACATGAGGAAAACAAGGGTTATGGCGGAAACCAAAAAAGTTGCTACAGTAAGGCGTTGTCGCTTGGTGCCGACATTGTTGTTATGCTGCATCCCGATTATCAATATACGCCCAAACTTATCCACTCCATGTGCTATCTCATTGCCAATGGGGTTTACGATGTGGTGATTGGCTCCCGAATTCTTGGAAAAGGGGCTCTGAAAGGAGGGATGCCCTGGTACAAATATGTTGCTAACCGCGGGCTTACACTTTTTCAGAATCTAATTATGAACCAGAAACTCTCGGAATACCATACCGGCTACCGTGCTTTTTCTGCTCGTACATTAACAAGTATTCCCTACAAAAGCTGTAGTGATGATTTTGTGTTTGATAATCAGATGCTTGCACAGATATTTTATGGAGGTTGGGAAATTGCCGAGATTACCTGTCCGACCAAATACTTTGAAGATTCATCTTCCATTAACCTCAGCCGCAGTACGATTTACGGACTGGGTGTTTTGAAAGTTTCGCTTATGTATTTTTTCCAAAAAGCTCACCTCGGAAACTTTAATCTCTTTAAAGGAATTCAACCCCGGGCTGAAAATTGATTTATTTATCCTGAAATTAAGTTAAACACAACCCGCTTTAATCGTCTTCGCTTATTAAAGCATATTACATCCCTGTCGGACTACTGTACAAAAATCCTGTAACTCTTTTCCGAAATTGTGTAACAATGGCGCACTGTACCTATTTAATTTTGCCCCATAATTCAGAGGGGACTTTCTTAGGGTGCAATTTCTATTCGGAATAAGAATGGTTTTTTCTTAACACATAAATTTTTTAACATATTTGTTTAATTTTAATACAATCAAAGAGTTGCATTTGCAGGCTGAATGCAACCAAAATAAAAATGCATAACATGAAAAAAAAAACATTGCTGTTTCTAATGATCCTTCTGCTTTTAGGAGGTGTACTCCCGGCTCAAAACACCGGGATGCTGCAAGCTTTGGTGAGGAAAGCCGTTGAGGTCAATCCGAAAATCAAATTGTTGCAGGCAAAACTGAACATGGCCAGAGAAAATATTTCCATCGGAACTCATCTTCCCGACCCTGTTTTTTCTGTTGGGTTGCTTAATGTGCCGGTCAACACATTCTCGTTCCGGCAGGAAGCCATGACGGGTACTGCATTAAACCTTACGCAGGCCATCCCGTTTCCCGGAGCACTAAAGGCAAAAGCCGAAGTGAAGTCCATGGATACCCTTATCGTTAAACAGGAAGTTGCAGATCTCAAAAATCAGATTGCTCAGCAAATGGCTATCCTTTACTTTACACTTCAGGAGAAACGTCGCGAAATTGTGCTGGCGAAGGAAAGCGTGAATTTACTGAAACAGGTCTCGCTGGTAGCCAAGCGAAAATTTGAGGTAGGCACCGCCAGTCTCGAAAATATTGTGCAGGTGGAGGTGCAGATTACCCATGTAAAAGATAAAATAGAAGCACTGAAAGGTAGTGTGCAGTCGATGCAGGCACAATTAAATGCTTATTTGTTGCGCGATGGACGTATAGCTATTGCCACACCGAAGATCAGGCCTATAAGCCACGAAGTCTTTGTTACCGACACCCTTTTAAAGCTTGCTGCTCTCAACCGCCCGTTATTAAAAGGAATTAAACTATACCAGAACAAGGCAGTGTTGCAGCAAAAAGAGGCCGAACAAAAATACTATCCCAATTTTAAGGTGGGAATGCAATACACGTTGCGAAGCTATAACGAGGCCACAGGTGTTAATTTTCCCAATTTTCTTGGTATTGTGGTGGGGGTTAGCATTCCACTGGGTTATGGCGGAAGCATAAAAGCCGCGGTAAACAAAACGCGTTATCTTCAGGACTTCTACGGTCAGCAGTTCCATTCTTCTTTGCAAATTCTGCAGCAGTCATTTGGAAAAATTAATGCAAAAATCGACGAATTACGCAGTCGTGAAAAGCTTTTGGAAAAAACCCTGTTACCACAATCCATACAGACTTATCAGGCTGCAATGGCTGATTATCAGGTGAATAAAATTGACTTTGTAAACGTTATTAAGGCAGAAGATGATATTTTGAAAGTAAAGACTGAACTGGCGAAACTGCGAACCAACTATACGATTCAGGTTGCACAGCTCGAGTTCTTAACCGGTTCAAGGTTAATATATTAATTGAAAAATAAAAGTAAACAAACATGAATAAGAAAATTTTTATCTACACAGCTTTAATAGTTATCGGTGCTGCACTCGGCGTAGGCGGATACTATTTTTATGCGGGAGTGGCCTTGAAAAAAGAAGCTTCTTCCACCAAAAGTGAAACAAACCAAAAAACGGAAACCGCAAAAAAAAGAAAGGTATTGTTCTGGCGGGCTCCCATGAACCCGAATGAAATACATGATGCACCAGGTAAATCATCCATGGGCATGGAACTAATTCCTGTTTATGCCAATGCTTCTGGTGCAGCCGGTGTGGTTTCTGTCAGCCCCGTTATGCAACAGGACATGAACGTGAAAATCGCAACAGTTAAAGCGGGTGAGTTAAATGCCGATGTGCTGACAAACGGGATTCTGGATCCTGATGAACAAAAGGAATATGTGGCTACCACAAAGATAGGTGGCTGGATTGATAAGATGTACATCAATTACACCGGGCAAAAGGTACACAAAGGCGATAAGCTGATTAAGATTTATTCTCCCGAACTGGTGGCGGCACAGGAGGAATACCTGACAGCGCTGGCCTACGATAATGCCATGAGTACCTCAGGAGCAAGGAGTAATTTAACAAAAAATGCTATTAGGAAATTACAACTTCTCGATGTTACAAAAGGTGAGATTCAATATCTGAAAGAGACAAAAAAGGTAAAGAAATACATTATCCTCACCGCTCCATTCGATGGAACCGTTTTGTACAAAGGCGTTGAAGAAGGAGCCAAAATCAACCGTGGAACACCACTGTTAAAGATTGCCAACCTGCGTAATTTGTGGATTCTTGCCGATATTTACGAGTACGAGTTGTTCAAAATAGGACTGGGTGATCCTGTCCGGGTGTCGTTTGACTACCTTCCGGGCAAAGTTTATAAAGGAAAAGTTTCGTTTATTTATCCTACACTCGACACCAAAACGCGCACGATTAAAGTTCGAATAGATCTTCCTAACCCCAATGGAGAACTCAAACCGGGTATGTTTGCCTCGGTTGATATAAAAGGGAGAAGTTTTGGTGTTCACCCACTTGTTCCCGAACAAGCCATATTGCGTAGCGGACGGGTGAATACGGTTATCGTTGCTTTGGGAGGCGGAAAATTTAAGCCGGTACAAATTGAACTTGGCGCTTATTCCAACGGCTATTATCAGGTGCTGAGCGGGTTGAAGTCCGGAACACGTATTGTTACCTCGGCACAATTCCTCATCGACTCCGAGTCTAACCTGAACGCTGCATTGAGTGGTTTCACCCCTTCTAAAACGAACAAAAATGCCAAAAGCAAGCAGGCTGATATCAAAAAGGAGAAAAAAGATATGAAAGGCATGAAAGGCATGGACATGAAAAAGCCGGCTGGTAAGAAGGTTGAAATGAACAATAAAAAGAAGTCTGAACCCACGAGGAAAGGAAGCCGTTAATTTGAAAGCCATTGACAAAAGCGGAGATAACAATCCTTATGACATTATGAACCAGAATTTAATATCACACAATTCAGGTGCTACTATCGTTTGGAGCATGAAACTTCGCACAAGACGTGTTGATTATCTAAAAAATAATTTGAAAGACACGGGCTCTCTTATAATTAAACTCATATAAAAAAGGAGATAAAATGACACCTATAGAAAATAAAAAGGAAGGCTTTTTAGCTAAAATTATAGAATGGTCTCTCAATAATAAGGTGATGGTCATTATCCTGACTGTAGTCTTAATATTAGCCGGTAGTTACGCTATAAAAAATACTGCCGTGGATGCCATCCCCGACCTCAGTGATGTGCAGGTAATTATTCTTACAAAATTCCCGGGACAGGGGCCACAGATTGTGGAAGATCAGGTTACTTATCCTATCACCACAAAAATGCTTTCAGTTGCCGGAGCCACAGATGTAAGGGGCTATTCTTTTTTCGGCTTCTCGCTGGTTTATATCATTTTTAACGACAACACTGACCTTTACTGGGCAAGAAGTCGTGTGCTGGAATATTTAAGCTCCATGCGAAGTCAGTTGCCCAACGGGGTTTCGCCTGAGCTGGGGCCTGATGCCACAGGTCTGGGTTGGGTGTATGAATATGTCCTGAAATCAAAGAAGAGGAGTCTCGCACAGTTGCGTTCCATACAGGATTGGTTTTTGCGCTATCAATTATCTGCTGTTCCCGGCGTAGCTGAGGTGGCCGGTGTGGGTGGCTTCGTAAAACAATATCAGGTGAATGTTAACCCCATAAAGCTGGCTTCTTATAACATTTCTCTCGCAAAGATTAAAAAGGCCATTCGGCAAAGTAACAACGATGTGGGAGGCCGGCTACTCGAAATGGGAGAAATGGAGTTTATGGTTCGTGGCCTGGGATACATAAAAAATGTGAAAGACCTCAAAATGATAGCCATTGGGGTAAATCAGGCTACAGGAACTCCCGTTTACCTGAAAGATGTGGCAAATATTGACATTGGCCCTGAATTACGTCGTGGAGTAGCTGACTGGAACGGCCAGGGCGAAGTGGTAGGCGGAATTGTGATCCAGCGTGTGGGTGAGAATGGCCTTAAGGTCATAGAGCGTGTCAAGAAAAGGCTGGCAGAACTGAAAAAATCACTCCCGGCCGATGTGCAAATTCTTACGGCTTATGACCGATCCGGACTTATTAACAGAGCCATTGACAACCTGAAAGATAAGCTGCTTGAAGAGATATTGATTGTTTCATTGGTAATCTTTATCTTCCTTTTTCACTTCCGTAGTTCACTCGTAGCCATTTTTACACTTCCTGTGGCAACGGTGGGTGCTTTGCTAATTATGCACATTCAGGGGCTTAACGCAAATATAATGTCGCTTGGGGGAATTGCCATTGCCATTGGGGCCATGGCGGACGCTGCCATTATTATGGTTGAGAATGCGCAATTTCATGTGCTGCACAACCAGCTAAAACCGAAAGATGAACAGAAGCCACACTGGGCGGTTATTTTGGATGCTTCAAAAGAAGTGGGTCCCACAATATTCTTTGCCTTGCTCGTGATTGTTGTTTCTTTCCTGCCGGTATTTGCACTTCAGAATCAGGAAGGCCGGTTGTTTAAACCCCTGGCTTATACAAAATCCTATTCCATGGCAGTAGCCGCCCTCCTTGCCATCACCATTGTACCGGTTTTGATGCACTTCTTTATCCGTGGAAAAATGGTGAAAGAAGAAGACAACCCGATTACAAGATTCCTGATGAATATTTATCATCCCATTGTTGATTTTGTGATGAAAAAAAGATGGCTTGTGGTAGTTACGGCTTTGTTGATTTTAGGCGCTACCGTGTTCCCTTACAAAAAGCTTGGTTCGGAGTTTATGCCTCCGCTATTTGAGGGTGACCTGCTTTACATGCCCAGTACTTTGCCTGGAATTTCTATCACCAAAGCTCGTGAGTTATTACAACAAACCGACAAAATCATCAAATCATTTCCCGAAGTAGAATCCGTCTTTGGTAAGATTGGAAGGGCAGAAACTGCCACCGACCCGGCTCCTTTGTCGATGATTGAAACTGTTGTCAGGCTAAGACCTAAAAGTGAATGGCCTAAGGATATGGAGGTTAAAGATTTGATTAGCAAAATGAATGCTGCCCTCAAAATACCGGGTGTTACCAATGTGTGGACCATGCCCATCAAGGCAAGGACCGACATGCTTTCCACCGGGATAAAGACTCCGGTAGGTATTAAAATTGGCGGTCCTGATTTGGGTGTGCTCCAACGTCTCGGGAAAGAAATTGAAAAGGTGATTCGGAAAGTTCCCGGAACACGCTCGGTTTATGCCGAACGCTCCGAAGGGGGAAATTATGTTGACTTTGATATTGATCGTGATGCCATTGCCCGCTACGGCCTTACTGTCGGTGCAGTACAAGATGTCTTTATGTCGGCCGTAGGAGGGATGAATATAACAAGAACAGTGGAAGGGCTGGAGCGCTATCCTGTTAATTTGAGATACCAGCGTGACTATCGCGAGAATATTCCTGCATTGAAACGGGTATTGGTTTCGCTTCCCAAAGGGGGAAATATTCCACTTGACCAACTGGGGACTTTCGTAGTGAAGAAAGGTCCGCCTGCCATCAAATCGGAAGATGCCATGCCTAATGCCTGGGTTTATGTGGATATTAAAAATTCAGACCTTGGTTCGTATGTGGAGAAAGCAAAGAAGGCTGTCGAAGCTCAGGTACATCTTCCTCAGGGGTATTCGCTGATTTGGAGCGGGCAGTTTGAATACATGGAGCGTGCCAACAAAAGACTGGCGCTTGTCATTCCTATCACCTTGTTTTTGGTGAGTCTGCTCCTGTACTTCAATACTAAGTCGTTTGTAAAAACGGGTATCATTTTACTTTCACTTCCATTCTCCCTCGTGGGCGCTATCTGGTTTCTCTATTTTGCCGGTTTCCACATGAGTGTCGCTGTCTGGGTGGGTATGATTGCCTTACTGGGGGTTAGTGCGGAAATAGCGGTCGTTATGATGCTTTATCTTGATATTGCTTACGATAAGGCTGCAAAACAAGGTAAAATGAATACCCTGCACGATTTGCGCGAAGCAATCTTTGATGGTGCGGTAAAACGGATCCGTCCGACAATGATGACCGTCCTGGTACTGGCCTTTGGCTTACTTCCTATTTTGATTGGACATGCTACCGGAAACGATGTGATGAAGCGAATCGCAGCACCTATGGTTGGGGGTATTTTTACCACTATGATACTTGGATTAACCATTTTTCCCGCCATTTTCTATATGATTAAGAAAGGAAAATTTAAAAAGACTGCTTTAACAGAAAAGGCGAATTAATCTGCCGGGGCGTACTCAACAGATGTAAGGGAGAAGAGAGCCAGCCTCTTCTCCCTTGATTAAAAACAGATTTGAAAAGTTTTTACTGCTGGCATAAAGTTTAATCCATAATAATTAAAACTATGAAAGAAATTAAAGCTTACGTAAGAAAGGAACAAGCTGAGATTGTAATCAGAAAGCTTGAGAGGGCCGGTGTTACAGGAATGACTGTCCTTGATGCTAACGCTCTGTCCCAATGGGCAGACAGCGAATCCTTTAGTTATTCTATTGATCTGGTTCAGAAATATTCCACTGTGGTAAAGATAGAATTGATTTGTCCTGCAAATCGACTGGATGTTCTTACTGAGGTGATTAAAGAATATGGATATACCGGGAGAAGCGGTGATGGCTGGATTTTTGTTTCAAATGTTGAAAAAGCCATCCGCATCAGAACCGGTGAGGTTAATGTCATCGGCTAACTTTCTCCTCTTTGGTGGAGTTTGGTTACCTGGCGACCCGGATGCCCGGGAAAATTAAACAGACTGTCTCTTTTTTTGAAGAGGGAAGGATTTACCGTTTCATTCATCGGGCAAGGCCTGATGCTTTTCTATAGTGCCAAGATATTTGAAAATATGATTTTGAAAATATATAAGTTTTTGTTATAATTATGTAACATGTAATCTTCGACAACGTAATACTTTTGTGCCATATTTATAAAGTATTCATCAGTATAAAAAAAATAAAGTCATGAGTTACTATTTCACAAAAATATTAAAAGGAGTTTCTTTTGAAGAAGCCATTGATCGCACAAAAAAAGCCTTGAAAGAAGAAGGCTTTGGTGTGATTGCCGAAATTGATTTTCAAAAAACATTAAAAGAAAAGTTAAACGTGGATTTCAGGAAATACATGGTTTTGGAAGCCTGCAACCCACCTTACGCTTTAAAGTCCCTAACGGCCGATGACAAAATCGGAACTATGCTTCCCTGTAACTTTGTCATTCAGAAAAATGGGGGCGAGGTAGAGGTGAGCTCTATTGATCCTGTTGCAGCGATGGCGGAAGTGGAGAATGAAGAAATGAAAGGTATTGCCTTGGAGATTAGCGAAAAACTAAAGCGGGTAGTAGAGACCCTGTAATCCTTAATTTTAAGATAAAAAAGCCTGCTTCGGTACTGTTTATGGTGTCGATGCAGGCTTTTTTTAAACAGGAAAACATTTTACAAGAAAATATTCTTATCTATATATATAAATTTAAAGGGGAATAGCTATCTTTGTAAAGAAAAATCATTCAGTTAACTTTAAAAATATACAGAATATGGATGCAGAAAAAACAGTCATCGAAACATTAAAAAATGCGGCTAAGCCGTTGAAAGCCGGAGAAATTGCCGAAATGGCAGGAATCGAGAAAAAAATGGTTGACAAAGCCATCAAAGCATTGAAAACGGAAGAAAAAATAGTTTCTCCCAAACGCTGTTATTACGAAGCAAAATAGGATTCATTAGTAACTTTCATATTTGATCCGTTCACGACATACTTAAAATAGCCCTGGCATTTGTCCGGGCTTTTTTTATTCCCTTGGATTTTTTGTACGAAAAAACTTATTAAAATAAGAAGTTTACTAATGAATGATTAATGCTCAAAGCGAGCGTAACGAAGAAATTTACGACTATTTTACTATTCCTTTTTTAAAAGTCATAATAAAACATTCTCCCCGGGTTAATCACCAAACCAAAAAAACATATAAGTCTTTTCCAGAATTGTGTAACGCCTAAGATACTGTTTGCTACTATGTTTGTAGAAAAATTAAAAGCCATGAAAAATTATTTGAATACGGTACGATTTCAATCGGAAAAGATTATTTCCGGAGAATATGAAAACAACGTTCTGCAAGAATTGAACGGATTAGAAGGGGTTGAAGGCCTGCATTTGGGGCTGGATTTTGTGGATGTTGATTACTACCCGCAACTGGAGTCCCCTGACTCTCTCAAAGAAGCATTGTCAAAGGCTTCATTCAATTTTCAGGAATTACCTGCCAAACGCAGTCGCGGACTTTTTAGCAGCCTGATTTCAAACCTGGCAAATGAAAATAGAAAAACGGTTGGTAGAAAAGGCGCGGCTGGCAGGAAAGGTGGTCATTGCTGCTGCGGATAAGAAAAAGTATAAATCAAAAAAAATTAAGCCATGTTACTTAAATTAATCATTCTCACTCTTTTCATCGTTTCTGTTGATACGCTGGCATTAAACTACTCGAGAATATGGAAGAAACCGGAGGCAAGCTGCTGCTGTGAAGAAAATGAGGGATTGTCCGAAGGTTCGTCCTGTGGTATAAAAGAATTGGAAACATGTGGCTTTCGATAGATAAGGTTGAAAAACGAATGTTAAATAAAGTATTAATCATTTAAATATTAAAATCATGATGAATTTTGGAAATATATCAGGTTGGGGAATAGCCTCCATGTGGGTCGGCGGTCTTATAATGTTAGGGCTTTTTATCTGGTTTATCTGGTTTATTGTTACCTTCGCAGGAAGAACAACTAACAATATGCCCCTAAGAGAATCCGCTATAGATATCTTAAAAAAAAGATATGCACTTGGTGAAATAAATAAAGAAGAGTATGATCAGATATCAAAGGACTTTCTTTATTAGTGTACAAGCAAGGTGAGTATAATAATTTAAACCATACAAATACAATGGTTATAGTCAAAGAGTAATTTTTTAAGTTAAAAAGAAAAAAATGGAAAACAAAAAAAAATCCGCACTTCAAAACGTGGCCAGTCATCCTAAAGGAGACAGAGTAATATATTACTGCTCCATGCATTGCGAGGGTGATAAGACCTACGATCAGCCGGGTGATTGCCCGGTTTGCGGTATGCATTTGGTTCCTGTTGGATCCAATGGCAAGCACGGTAAACACAGCCACACAACGACACCTCACGAACATGTTCACAACGAACATGGCCATACCCACGAGATGAAGATGGAGAAACCGGAACATTCGTCAACGGCTTCAGGTTCCGGGAGATATTACTGCTCCATGCGCTGCGAAGGCGACAAAACATACGATCAGCCGGGCGAGTGTCCTGTTTGTGGCATGCATTTGATAAAGGAAGTAAGTCTGGAAAGTAAAAAGACTGTGGTTTATTCATGTCCTATGCATCCCGATGTAAAAAGTGATAAACCCGGTTCCTGCCCGAAATGTGGGATGGATTTGGTTCCTGAAAAAGGGGTTGAAAAAAGCGAGGAGGAAATAGCCTATCGAAAAATGGCAAACCGCTTCTGGATTGCCCTTGCTCTTTCTGCACCAGTCCTCTTCATTTCCATGTCCGATTATGTTTCTTTTCTGGATCTTTCAAAAATAGCTCCCGAAATTGTTTGGAGGTGGACTCAATTTATTTTGACTCTCCCTGTGGTTTTTTATGCAGGAGGGGATTTCTTTGTAAGGGGTCTGAATTCGGTACGAAGATGGTCGCCAAACATGTGGACGCTTATCTCTCTCGGCGTGGGAGCAGCTTTTTTATTTAGTGTGTTGGGAATGTTTTTTCCCGGACTCTTCCCCGTCCAATTCAAGGATGCCAATGGTTATGTTCACCTCTATTTTGAAGCAGCGGCTTTTATCCTTACATTAGTGTTGTTGGGGCAGGTATTGGAATTACGTGCTCACAGCAAAACCAACACAGCCATAAAAGCACTGCTCAACCTTGTTCCTCCTATAGCAAGAGTAATTCGCAATGGAAAGGAGCAAGAAATTCCGGTTGAGGATGTGGTGGAAGGAGATATCCTGCAGATCCGGCCTGGCGAAAAGATACCAGTGGATGGCACTATTTTCGAGGGGGCCGCTGTGGTTGACGAAGGTATGATTACCGGAGAATCCATTCCGGTAGAAAAAATTAAAGGAGAAAAGGTTATCGGTGGTGCTGTTAATGGTAGAACGACCTTTAAAATGAAAGCCGAAAAGGTGGGCTCGGATACACTGCTTGCTCAAATTATTGAGATGGTAAACAAAGC
>ENA-ORDP01000746-ORDP01000746.1-marine-sediment-metagenome-genome-assembly--contig:-NODE-746-length-19729-cov-5.485311_pt1 | contig 19729 bp, 15 predicted proteins | sample MGYA00248627_ERZ508539 | MGnify/ENA primary metagenome ERZ508539 (study PRJEB26208, sample SAMN05571518) | marine sediment metagenome | biome: deep sea; feature: Hydrothermal vent; material... | reverse complement strand
GTCCTCCATAGTTTTTAATATTGAATCACAACACAATGCTTTTGATAACAAATGTATAGATAAATATTTTAGAAATCCAAATTATTTATGAACTTTTTTTATATTTATTAACCTTATAAATAAGAAATAATTGTCAGGAACTTGGTAACAATACCCCCAATAAGCATTTAAAGCTTAGAAATTGATACGAAAATTTAGTAAAAAAGTATGAGATTTTATTTTTTCGTATCCTGAAAACTTTGATTTATAGTTCTAAAAATAGTCAGGTTGGCAACTTTAAGTTATTAATCCGGTTCATCAATTCCTTTGGGCAGTGAGAAGCCGGTTTTGAAAAACTATTTGGCTGATCCGGGTTAACGAATTCCTACTTTCTTTAATTTTGCAAAAAACAAATAGTCATGGATGTTCAAACCAATCTAAAAAAAGTCCTATACGACATTCCGCCACATGTAAAGCTGGTTGCGGTTTCCAAAACCAAACCCGTGGAGATGATACAGGCTGCTTATGACGTCGGACAACGTGATTTTGGAGAAAACAAAGCACAGGATATGGCTGCCAAATTTCCACAACTGCCTCCTGATATTCGCTGGCATTTTATCGGTCATCTGCAAACCAACAAGGTCAAATACATTATCCCGTTTGTTTCGCTGATTCATGCTGCCGACAGCCTTAAAATCCTGAAAGAGATAAACAAACAAGCTAAAAAACATAACCGCGTTGTCGATTGCCTGTTTGAATTTTACATTGCTATCGAGGAATCTAAATTCGGATTAAACATGGAAACAGCAGAAGACATCCTTCAATCTGACGAATACAAAAAACTGCAAAACATTCGCCTTTGTGGTGTTATGGGCATGGCGACCTACACCGAGGATACTAAACAAATACGGAATGAATTCCGAAAACTTAAGTCTATTTTTGACCAACTGAAAGGCAACCACTTCAAAGAAGCTGACTATTTCAAAGAAATCAGCATGGGCATGTCGGGCGACTACCCGGTAGCCATTGAAGAAGGAGCCACTATTGTGCGGGTGGGTTCCAAAATTTTTGGTGCAAGGGGGTAACTCTCCTTTCAGGTCGATTCAGACCTGAAAGTTGGGGAAAAAGACCTTCCCGAAACTAACTATCTGATTTCTCCTTCCATAAACGTCTCTCCTTCTCAACCTCGTATGTTTGCAAACTGAATAAAAAGGTCCATTATTACTAATGTTGTAGATTAGTAAATAATGGGAGAAAGCAGGAGATTGATTCGACCTAGATACATTTTATGATATCGTCTGAAAGATGAAGACCCTGCTTTTGTTTTCTTATAAGTTTGGACAAAGTATCAAAAGCTGTATGATTAAACTTACAAGCTAGTATTTAACACGAGGAAAGACTGTGAAGAAAATCCCAATTAATTATTTTTTAACTTTTAAATTATTGATTATGAACATTATTAAACAAAATGTAGGGATTGATGTTTCGAAAAACGAATTGGCAATTTGCTTTACTGTTTTACTTGAAGATTTGAGTATAAGGATCAAAGGAACCCGTAAATTTAAAAACACACTATCGGGATTTGCTAAACTGTTAAGTTGGGTTGAAAACAGAAAAGATTCTTCTTTACCAGTCAGTTTTACACTGGAACCAACAGGTGTTTACCACGAAAACGCAGCATATTTTCTAAACAACAAGAATCAGAGAGTACATATTGTTTTAACCAGAAAGGCAAAGAAGTACGCAGAAAGCTTAGGTACAAATTCCAAGACAGATAAATTGGATTCTAAAGCTTTAGGACGAATGGGAGTAGAACGTAATCTGGAATTATGGCAGCCAGGGGCTGCTGTTTATCGCACACTAAAAGTGTTGACGCGTGAGAGGAGTGCGATAATTAAAGTACGTGTCATGTTCCTAAATCAAAAGGAAGCCATGACACATTCTGCATATCAAAACAAAAAATCAGTTAACCGGTTAAAGCATTTGATAAAAGAGTTGGACAATCAGATAAATAAAATAGAAAAGGATATTGAAAGAGTTGTTGATCAAAATGTTGAGATCAAAGAAAGACTGTTTAAGCTTATCACTATTCCTGGAGTAGCTTTTTTAACGGCAATAACGATAATTGCAGAGACTGATGGCTTTGCATTGATAAAAAGTATAAAACAAATTGTAGCCTATGCAGGATTGGATGTTAAAATACGGGAGTCCGGTAAATGGAAAGGAAAAGCAAAAATTTCCAAAGCAGGTAATGTGCATATCAGGAAAGCACTTTACTTTCCTGCTTTTTCAACAAAAAAGTACTCTGAGAAATACAACAAATTTTATGAACGATTGGTACAAACAAAAGGTGAAAAGATGATTGCCGCAGTGGCTGTCCAGCGTAAATTATTGGGACTGATTTATACACTTTGGAAAAACAACACCACTTATGTAGAAAATTATCAGAGTGTAATTTGTCGTTAAAATTTTAGAAAATGAAAATCTGCTTTTTACAGGAAGCCACAAAAAAGTTATTCTCAAAATCTTTTTTGAACCATTAAAAGTTCTAAAAAAGATTTTGGGGAATAACTTTTCCCCCGTAAAGGATGATGCGTTCTTTGAAATATTACAGCCTTATCATCCTGTTTATCCGGTAAATGTTGTCTTTTGTTTAGCACAAAAAAGTAGTGGGAGCAGATGTCCCACTACGCAAGATAGACAACAGAACAGAGTCTTGTTCGATGTCTTCTTTTAAGTTACCAAAATTAATGAAAATTTTTTGAATTTCATTTGGATTTTAACACAGTATCTTTCAGGAGCAAGACCACCTGAAAGGTTAACGACTTCACACACCAGCCTGCGCCGGGCGGTTCGGAATTGAACGTTGGAGGGTGAAAACATCCAAAAACCAATGGTATTTTGGATATAAAGAATCTAAGATCCAATAGTGTTCTAAATAAGAACATCCAATATCCAGGGGTGTTTTTATATTTTGTGTATCTTTGTCAGAAAAGATGAAACGTTTTTTTGATACATACTTAGATTACTGGAAGGAGAGTCCGAACCGTAAGCCATTGGTCATTAGGGGAGCAAGACAGGTCGGGAAGACCTATGCCGTTGATAAATTCGGGAGAAAGAACTTCAAATACTATTTAAAGATAAACTCCGAGCAGGATGAAAATCTAAAAGAGGTTTTCCAAAGTAAAAATCCGGATCTTATCATAAGCGAACTCTCTGCGCTGTATGGTATTCCGGTTATTCCGGGAGAGACGTTGCTTTTTATTGATGAAATACAAACGACTCCGGGAGCATTGGTTGCATTACGGTATTTCTATGAACAAATGTCTGATTTACACATTATTGCTGCCGGCTCATTGCTTGACCATACGCTGAATGAAATGTCTTATTCGATGCCGGTAGGCCGCTTTGAATTTGCCTACATGGTTCCGCTTAACTTTAAAGAGTTTCTCCTTGCCAACAATCAGGATGGGCTGGTAAATTACATCAACAACTTTTCATTTGACAAACCTTACAGCCGTGCCGTACACCAAAAAATTACCGAATATCTGAGATTGTATTTTTTCATTGGCGGTATGCCGGAAGCTGTCAGGGTTTATGTGGAAACGAAAAACCTCGTTGAAGTGGAAAAAGTGCAGTCTGCGATTTTAACTTCGTTTCAATATGATTTTGCCAAATACGGCTCACGTAAACAGCAGGAGTATCTGAAAGACTGCCTGAATTACGCTGCCCGTAACATTGGCAGGAAAGTCAAATATTCCGCTATCAACCGCACAATACATTCGGCCTACCTGAAAGAAGCGTTGTTAAAACTTGAATTAAGCCGCATTGTCCATTTGGTTCGTAAAACCAAATCGTCCAAAGTTCCCATTAACCAATATGTTGACAATGATGTTTTTAAACCTGTCTTTTTGGATATCGGATTGGTATGCCATACAGCCAAAATAAAACTTGCCGATATCCGGAATTTGATTACCGATTTTGAAGGTGCTTTGGCAGAGCAGTTTGTGGGACAGGAACTGATATCTTCATTTGCGTTTTACGAAGATGCAAAACTTTATTACTGGGCAAGAGAGGCAAAAAACGCCAATGCTGAAATTGATTTTCTTTTTCAAATCGGAAATAAAATTTTTCCGGTAGAAGTGAAAGCAGGCAGAACAGGTACCTTAAAATCGTTACAGGTTTATCTTGCTGAAAAAAAAGAAGATACCGGCATTCGTTTAAATATTGATGTGCCTTCATTCGGAAAAAAGCTTTCTGCTGTTGTAAACATTCGCGGAGAAAAACAGAACCTGATTTACAATTTGGTTTCGCTACCCATGTATATGGCAGGAAGCCTTAAAAATATCGCAGGGAAAGCTTTAAAAAAATAACTACGAAATCCTTGTCCAAAGCGTTTTTCCTTTGAACCGCTGCCGCATTTCACGGTTAAGCAGCCCGTTTTCCGGTTTTTGCAGACGAGGGTCATCGTTCAGAATGCCGATGGCAATTTGCCTTGTCCGGGCAATCATCTCTCCATCTTTTGCGAGGTTGGCAATGTGAAAATCAAGCATGCCGGATTGTCGTGTTCCCTGAATATCTCCGGGCCCCCGCAGTTTAAGGTCGGCTTCGGCAATTTCAAAGCCATCGTTGGTAGCGACCATTATCTCCAATCTTTTCCGCCCTTCGTTGGATAGTTTGTTCCCCGACATAAGCACACACCACGACTGGTCGGCACCCCGCCCTACGCGGCCCCGAAGCTGATGCAACTGCGACAGGCCAAAACGTTCAGCATTTTCTATGACCATCACCGAAGCGTTCGGCACATCCACGCCCACCTCTATCACCGTGGTAGAAACCATGATATGCGTCTCTCCCTTCACAAAACGCCGCATTTCAAACTCCTTGTCTTCGGATTTCATTTTACCATGAACCACACTTACATGGTATTCCGGTTCCGGGAAATCGCGAAGCATATTTTCGTAGCCGTCCATCAGGTTCTTTAAATCGAATTTCTCCGACTCTTTTATCAGCGGATAAACCACATAAACCTGCCGTCCTTTTTTAATTTGTTCGCGCATAAATCCCAGCACCCGCAACCGTTTCGACTCAAAAAAATGCAGCGTTTTGACCGGTTTTCTCCCCGGAGGCATTTCGTCAATTACCGACACATCCAGGTTTCCGTAAAGTGTCATGGCCAGCGTGCGTGGAATGGGAGTAGCTGTCATTACCAAAACATGTGGCGGGATTTTGTTCTTTTTCCACAATTTAGCCCGCTGGGCAACACCAAACCGGTGTTGTTCGTCGATGACCACAAAGCCGAGATTGCTAAACTGCACCGTATCTTCGATGAGTGCGTGTGTCCCGACAAGTACAGGAAGCTCATGGTTTAATAAAGCTTTATGGATTTTTCTGCGTTGTGCTGTTTTGGTAGAGCCTGTCAGCAACTCCACCGGTATATTCATGTTGCCGAGAAATTTTTTTATTGTGTTAAAATGTTGCGTAGCAAGTATTTCGGTAGGCGCCATGAAGGCTGTCTGGTAGCCGTTGTCGATAGCTATAAGCATGCTCATGAGCGCTACCAGGGTTTTACCGCTGCCCACATCGCCCTGCAAAAGGCGGTTCATTTGCTTTCCGCTGCGCAGGTCGGCACGGATTTCGCGGATAACCCGCTTCTGCGCACCCGTTAGTTCAAAAGGAAGATGCTCGCGGTAAAAGGTGTTGAAATAATCGCCCACCTTCTCAAACAGATGGCCGGCCACTTTTTCTTTCAGAATCTTTTTTTGCAACAGCAACTCCAGCTGGACAAACAGCAACTCTTCAAATTTCAGCCGTTGTACGGCTTTGTCGATAATAGCCGGATTTTTTGGAAAATGGATGTTGACCATGGCCTCCGGATGGCTCATCAGGTGATACTTCTCCTGCAGGTAATCCGGTAGATTTTCCTCAATTTTGGAGGCCGTATCTTTCAGTAACGTACGGATAATTTTACTAAACCCACGACTACCCAGTCCGGCAGTTTTCAGTTTTTCGGTAGAATGATAAATCCCTTCAAAACGGTTTCCTGCCACCGTTTCCGTCTCCGGCGTAACATCTTCCACTTCAGGATGTACCAGGTTAAACTGGTTTTTAAACACCGAAGGTTTACCAAAGACAAGGTATTCTTTTCCGGGTTCAAAACGTTTCTTAACCCATTGCAGGCCTCTGAACCACAGCAACTCAATACTACCGCTGTCATCCGTCAACAGGAATGAAATGAACCGTGCCCTCTTTTCGCCGACAACTTTCATATCCGAAATTTTGCCTTTCAGCAGAAACCAGGTTGAATCGGTATTTACCTCGCTGATTTTATAAATCCGGCTTTTGTCCACATAGCGGAAAGGAAAATGGTATAGCAAGTCGCCATAGGTACGGATATTGAATTCTTCGGATAGCAATTCCGCCTTTCGCGGGCCCACCCCCTTCAGGTAAGTTATATGTGTATCAAATACAGGCTGCATGAACGAACAAAGGTAAGAAAGTTTGCCATCTCCCCGGCATAAAGTCTGTTGTTAAAAGTAAAGAAATGGCTTCCTTGCGCTTCCCTCCGGCCAACGCAATGCTCATCGCCATGACGGAAGAAAAGATTATTTCTCATGAAAAACTGATATCCCTATGGCTCTTCTCTGATTTTTGCTACTTTTGAACGTTCAAAGCCAGATCATGGATAAAATCAAAAAAGAAAAACGTTACCAGCGGTTGCACAAACAAATACGCGACTTAATCGTTAAGAGCAGCAACAACCAGCTGTCGAACATGGCCACTATCAACGCTGTTTTGTACCACAAAATGGAAACTTTTTTCTGGTGTGGATTTTATCTTTTTCAGGAAGATAAGCTTCAGGCAGGGCCATACCAGGGGGCTCTGGCATGTATCAATCTGCCTGCCGGGACAGGTGTTTGCCAGGCTGCCGTTAGCCAAAAGAAAACAATGATTGTCCCTGATGTGGAAGCTTTTCCGAACCATATCGCCTGCGATAGCAGAGCTAAATCGGAGATTGTGATACCGGTTTTCGACAAGGAAGGTATTATCCGTGGCGTACTGGATGTGGACAACACATCGTTGGATAGTTTTGATGAGGTTGATGCTGCTGCACTGGAGAAAATTGTCCGGTTAGTTTATATTCCTGAAGAGTAGCTTCGTACAATAGAAATTAATCTTATAAATATACACATGAAAACAAAAATGAACTATGCGAAAGGATTTTTTCTTCTCTTCTTCGCCCTGCTTTTTTCATCGGTTTCACTATCTGCGCAGGAAACTTATTCGGTAAAAGATCATTATACCAAAGCCTCGTACCGTATTGCCATGCGCGATGGCATCAAACTCTACACGGTGGTTTATACGCCTAAAGACACCACGCAAAATTACCCCATTCTCATTTGGCGGACGCCATACTCGAGTGCACCTTACGGGAAAAATCAATACCGTCGCCTGCCGGTAGATCTGGCCAAAGAGAAATTTATTTTTGTTTATCAGGATGTACGTGGTCGGTTCATGTCGGAAGGCAAATTTGTCAACATGCGGCCTTATATTCCAAATAAAACCGGAAAACAAACAGACGAAAGCAGTGATGCCTGGGACACCGTGGACTGGCTCATCAAAAATATAAAACACAACAACGGAAAAGCCGGCATGTTCGGTATCTCCTATCCGGGATTTTATGCTGCCATGGCCTGTATTGACGCTAATCCGGCTTTGAAAGCCGTTTCGCCGCAAGCCCCTATTTCCAACTGGTTTGTGGACGACGACATGCATCACCATGGGGCATTTTCGTTGCAAATGGCCATTAACTTTTTCTCACGGTTCGGCATAAAACGCGACAGCCTGACAACGCACTGGCCTCAACGCATACCACGTGTGTCGCCGGATGCATACAATTTCTTCCTGTCGCTGGAACCATTGCCCAATGTTGATAATAAGTATTTCCACAACACCATTGCGTTCTGGGAAAAGGTAAAAAAGCATCCCAATTATGATGCTTACTGGCAGACACGCAACACACTTCCTCATTTTAAAAACGTAAAACCGGCAATTCTAACGGTAGGCGGCTGGTACGATAGTGAAGATTTCTACGGAACTTTACACACCTACAAAAGTATTGAGCAGAAAAATCCTCATGCTAAAAATATGCTGATTATTGGACCATGGCCACATGGCTGGTGGGCACGTAGTGAAGGTTACCGGCTGGGCGACATAACTTTCGGTTCCAAAACCGGAGAGTATTTTCGTAAGGATATCCAGCTTCCGTTTTTTAAATATTATCTGAAAGGAGAAGGAAAATTTCCTGAAGCTGAAGCACGCATGTTTAACACCGGTGCCAACCGCTGGCGTTCGTTTGACCAATGGCCGCCAAAAGATGTCCAAAAAGAGGCACTTTCGCTGGAAGCCGGTCATAAGCTCACTTTCGGGAACCCTCAAAAGAGCCAAACAGATCATTATAAATATGTGAGTGACCCGCACAAGCCTGTCCCCTACACCGCACATATTATGGATTCACGTACCTTTTATTATCATCCGTATATGAATGAAGACCAGCGCTTTGCCGCAAGACGACCGGATGTGTTAGTCTTTGAAACCAATCCTTTGGAAAAAGAGGTTACCCTGGCAGGACCTATGCTGGCCGATTTGTTTGTCTCTACCACCGGCACGGATGCCGACTGGGTAGTGAAAGTCATTGATGTTTATCCCGATAGTGCAGCCAATCCTGTACCCAACCCCACTCATGTAAAAATGGGCGGTTACCAATTATTGGTTCGTGGTGATATTTTGCGTGGAAAATATCGCAACAATCCGGAGAAACCGGAGCCTTTTGTTCCGGGAAAGGTGACGGAGATAAAACTTCCGTTGCAGGACATCCTGCATACATTTAAGAAAGGTCACCGGATAATGGTTCAAATACAAAGCAGCTGGTTTCCGTTTTTCGATGTCAATCCGCAGACATTTACGGATATATACAAAGCCAGGCCGGGTGACTTTAAAAAAGCCACCCAGCGTGTTTGGTTTTCCCAAAAGTACCCTTCTAAAGTTGATGTGGGACAGCTACCCTGAGATGACACAAGGCACAAGCACATGCCTGCGCCAATTGTGTTTATTGATTTCACAGCTGGAATAGCTATGTGAATTATTTTCCATTATAGGGTTCAAAGTGGGCTTTTTCTGCGCCGCACACCGGACATACCCAGTCATCGGGTAGATCCTCGAACGATGTTCCGGGGGCAACGCCCGCTTCCGGATCACCTGCAGCCGGATCATAAATATGGCCGCAAACGAGACAAACCCATTTTTGATCCGTTGCTTTTTTAGCCTCTTTAGCTTCCGGTTGCGGTTTATCCTGTTTGGCCTCTTTTATATAAGTAGGGGCATTTTTGGGCGAGCGTCCGTGGCGTGATTTGCGGTAGTAATCGTAAGTGAGCGGGGGCATCTCTTTTTCTAAAAATTCACCGTCCAGCACTTCACCAATAAAAAGAAGATGTGTACCTACATCAACGGTTTTCACCACTTTGCAGGTAAACCAGGCAACACAATCCTCGGTAACTACCGGAATACCCTGCGGGCTTTCAAAAAACTGTGTTTCTTCAAATTTGTCAATCTTTTTTCCACTGTTGTAGCCAAACCGGCCAATAATCTCTTTGGAGGCATCCCGGCCAAGAACCGACACGCTAAAGAAACCGCTTTCAGTAATAATTTGTGCGCTGAGGTTGTCTTTGTTGCAACTTACGGCCAGCTGTGAAGGCTCTGCAGTAACCTGAAAAGCCGTATTGGCAACGTAACCGTTTTTCTTTTTTTTGGTTTGAGCACTAATGATGAATAATCCGTAGGATAAGCTATAAAAAGTTTCTAAGTTCATAATAAAGATATTTTACTGTTACTAAAATATGTGTCGGACAAAGTTAATAAAGAAAGACGTAGCGATAAGAAGAACTTCTGATTTTTCTTTTTCCTAAGTGCATCCGGATTTTTCAATAACTTTGCCGCCGCAAAAGCAGAAAAAAGATGGACAGAAAAAAAGCCAGAATACTGCGCGAGAAAAAGACCGTTGAAGCTATGATAAGGCTCTATTGCCATGAACATCACGCAACAACAGGAAAGGAGCTTTGTCCTGATTGTCAGGCATTACGCGACTATGCTTTTTTGCGTGTGAAGAAATGTGTTTTTAAAGAGGACAAACCCACCTGTAAAAACTGTACTATCCATTGCTATTCACCACAGAAAAAAGCACAAGTCAAAGAGGTGATGCGCTACTCCGGACCACGTATGATGTTCCACTCCCCAGGCATGGCTTTGATACATTTAATTGATGGATGGAAAGATAAAACATTGATAGAAAAGTTTTTAGAGGCAAGAGAAAAAAAGAGTTCCAATTAAAATATATTTAAGTTTGCTGCATGGATTTTCTACTTACAATAGTCTTGGCTTTTTTTATCTTTCTCATCGGATTAATTCCTTTCAGGGTGCTTTATATTATTTCCGATTTTCTGCGTTTTGTATTGTACCGGGTTATCGGTTACCGCAAAAAGGTGATGAAGGAAAATATCCGCAATAGTTTTACCGGTTTATCAGAGGCAGAGCAAAAAAAATTAATAAAGCAGAGCTATAAGAATATTGCGGATATTTTTGTGGAAGGAATTAAAGGATTTACTATTTCCAACAAACAGGTTGTGGCGAGACATAAGTTTATTAACCTGGAATTCCTGACACCATATAAAGAAGCCGGGAAAAGTGTAATTTTACTTCCTGCTCATTATGGAAATTGGGAATGGGGTGGCTTATCCATACCCTTACAATTTGATTATAACAAGGCCGTAGTTTTATACAAGCCTTTAAGTAATAAATTTGCTGACCGTATGATGAAAAAGAACCGTTCGCGAACTGGTATTTTCATGGGATCCATATATAAAACAGCCAAATTATTTCAAGTTTATGCACCACAGACATCTACATTTTTTCTGATTGCCGATCAAAGTCCATCTGATGTATCACGTGCGTACTGGACAACTTTCATGGGAAGGGAAACGGCCTTTTTACCTGGCCCCGAACGCTATGCCCATCTCTATAATTTGCCGGTAATATTTGTTGATATACAGCGTGTCAAACGGGGGTATTATGAGATTAGCTTTTCTTTGATAACCGACAATTCCACCTCTCTGCCCAAAGGGGAAATTACGGCTCGCTATGCCCGGAAACTGGAAGATGTTATCCGGAAGAAACCCGAAGACTGGTTGTGGTCTCACCGAAGGTGGAAACACAAAAAACCATAGTCTGCTACTGTTTCCAAACAGCTGATTTCCCAGCTAAAACAAAGGAGGTCAAATATTTTATAACATAAGCTTATGAAAATACACATCTTACAACATGTCCCTTTTGAAAATCCCGGTACTATTTTGGACTGGGCAGGGGAAAGAAATTTTTCGGTGGGGTTTACACAACTTTTTAAACAGGAAAAACTTCCCAATCTGGAGGAATTCGATTTGCTGGTTATCATGGGCGGCCCGATGAACTTGTCCGATATGGAAAAATATCCCTGGCTCGTGCAGGAGAAAGCTTTTTTGAAAAAAACGCTTGCTTTGGGGAAGAAGATGCTTGGAATCTGCCTGGGTGCTCAGCTGCTGGCCGAAACACTTGGAGCAAATGTTTTTCACAACAGCCAAAAAGAAATAGGATGGTTTCCAATACGGAAAAATGATGTTGCCGACCATGAAATTCTAAAGCTGTTTAAGGAAGAGTCTCTTCCGGCTTTCCACTGGCATGGCGACACTTTTGACCTGCCTAAAGAGGCCGTTCCTCTTTTCTCATCAGAAGCCACAAACAACCAGGCTTTTGTATGGAACAACCAGATTTTTGCTCTTCAGTTTCATTGGGAGGTAAAACCGGAAAATGTGCGTCTGCTGCTTGAAAAGGCTGCCTCAGATTTGACCGAAGGACCTTTTGTACAAAAGGCAACGGAAATGACGGCCAGGACGGAAAATTTCACTGTTGCCCGGAAAAATCTGTTCCGGTTTCTGGATTTTGTCGCCTCCACGCTGAAATAAAATAATACACTAAAGTTTCGGTTTATTTGAATTTATTATTTGGTACTTATTTGAAATTTGTTTTTTGTGATTTGTTTTTTTAAAGCTATCCAGAATTTAATACATGGTGCGAGCGCTCGTCTAATTATGGCGCGAGCGTCCGCTCGTGTCTCCTTGCTCTATTTCAGAATAATGTTTAATTTTGAAACTTCCATTATCATCATTATGCATACTCCCATGATAAAAAAATTACTTGTTGTTGCACTTATTACTTTTAGTTTTCAGCTTCATGCTCAGACTTTTACCGACATAAAGGCACACCTGACCGGCGTAAGCGGTAGTACCTGCACGTGGGTTGACTACGACCAGGATGGTGACCTCGACGCTTTTGTGAGTGGCGAATTTTACCAAAAAGGGAAACATTTTATCAGTACCAAACTTTACCGCAATGACCGGCACGACCATTTCAAGGAAGTGTTTTCGCCGGTGGTCAATGTTTACCGGGGCGCTTTCGATTGGGCTGATGAAAACCTTGATGGGGAAAAGGACTTGTTTATCATTGGCCAGGATGCTGCCGGACGTTCCGTATCGAAGCTCTATTTAAACAACAAACGGACGGCAAATTTTATCTCTGTTAATGTGGGTATTCCCGGCTTGAAAGATGGTTCGGTGCAGTGGGGCGATTATGACGGCGATGGCGATCCGGATTTGTTGCTCACCGGCGAAAGTGCCTCAGGACCTGTAACCTGGATTTATCGGAACGACCGCCACAACCGGTTTACAAGGATCAAAGCCGGATTGCCCGGTGTTCATTATGGTGTTGCGAAATGGGCCGATATCGATCAGGATGGGGATCTTGACTTGATTGTAAGCGGAACACTCTCCTCAGGGAAATACATCACAGAGATATTTATCAACAATAACGGAAAGTTTATTCGCCTGCCCATCGGTATTATTCCTGTGAGTCTTAGTGATATAGCTTTTGCCGACGAAGACCTGGATGGGGACCTGGATTTTGTTATCTGTGGCGAAATGCAGGATGGCCGATATGTTACCAAACTTTATAAAAATGAAAAAGACGGTTATTTTTCCCTCGCTTTGACTGCCCTTACAGGCGTTCGCACCGGTTCGGTGGCCTGGGGCGATTATGACCATGATGGCGACCCTGACCTGCTGATTACAGGAGAGTCGGCCAACGGTCCGGTATCCCTGATTTATCGTAACGACCGAAACGATGTTTTCACAAATATTCACGCCGGACTGCTTGGACTTTATATGAGCGATGGACACTTTGGTGATTACGACCAGGATGGAGACCTGGATGTGCTGATATCGGGTATGTCCTCACAATATGGTTTTTATACGAAAATCTATCGTAACGACCCTATCCATATAGATACTACCGGAAAAGGCACAAGTGAAGAAACAGGTATTTTCACATACAACACCAAAGTTACGCCCATAGCGAAAAAGATCTATTACTATGTGTATGCTTCCTGTTATTGCGATCTGTATGGAAAAGGGAGAAAAGATTACCATGTGTTTTTTAGTCCCATAAAAAAACATCCTAAACAGTATGAATTGCAACGGCATTTTAATAAAATTATCAGAGAAAGATATCCTTTCTGGGCTAAATTTCATCAGGCTGAAATCATTCAAAATGGCTTTGTAGTCTATACAAAAGCGCAGCAATCCAAGCGTATTGCCATTCAGGAATATAAATCCAATGGATTTAAAATTCATGAATTAAAATGGTAGATTCCGTGAAGAAAAGAGTGTTGTTTGTCTGCCTGGGAAACATTTGCCGTTCGCCAGGTGCCGAGGCTGTATTCAGAGCACTGATTGAGAAAAAAGGCCTTGGCGGAGATTTTGAAATCGACTCTGCCGGTACTTCTGACTGGCATGAAGGTGAACATGCAGACCAGCGTATGCAAAGACATGCACAAAAACGCGGCTATAATCTGACTTCTTTGTCCCGAACGGTAAAACCGGAAACAGATTTTGAAGAATTTGATTACATCGTAGCCATGGACCGCGAAAATCTTAAAGAATTAAAGCGAATAGCCCCCCACACCGGCTATCTGAGAAAGTTATTTCTGATAACTGATTTTTCCCATAAGTATGACTATGATGGAGTTCCCGATCCATATTACGGCGGGGAGAAAAGTTTTGAACTGGTAATTGACCTGCTGGAAGATGCCAGCGAAGGTCTGCTGGCTTACATTCAGCGGTAAAACATTGGCCTTTCCAGTTTAAACCCCTGAAAGCTTTGAATGCTCCCGACAAATCACTTATTTTTGCAAAAAGAACTGATTTTGCGTAATCGTTTTCAAACATCTGTCCGTTATTTTCTGCTTGCTGCTGCAGCTATGCTTCTTGTTGTCACAACTTTTGCCCAACAAAAAACGCGTATTCAAATTTTGAATGCCGATCACTATCGTTACAATGCATCTTTTAACAAAAACATACAACAACTTATAGGGCATGTAAAGCTAAAACAGGATTCTTCAATTATCACCTGCGACAGTGCTTATTTGAACGATAAGAATAAAAACCTCGATGCTTTCGGACATGTACACATCAACGTAAATGATACGTTAAATCTTTTTGGCGACAGGTTGCATTATAATGGTAAAAAGCGGGTAGCCGAGTTTTTTGGAAATGTTAAACTGGAGGATTCCAGGGCTGTGCTTACCACGGAGCATCTGGTTTTTAACCGTATCACAGGAATAGCATTTTACGATGTGGGCGGAACAATTGTTTCCGATTCCAATGTACTACAGAGCCAGCGGGGTGATTACGACACGAAGACCAAAATATTTTACTTCAAAAAAGATGTTATTCTTACTAATCCTGACCAGGTTACCCATGCTGATACGCTAATTTACAACACGATAAATAAAACGGCTTATTTCAGAGGCCCAACACTTATCAGGGGAAACAACAGTGTTGTTAAGGTGGTAGACGGATGGTACAATACTGTCAATGGTATGGTTCAAATGCGAAGACGTCCCGAAATATCCAGTGGCGAACAACAACTCTCGGCAGACAGTATTCGTTACAATAACCATAATGGCTTCGGACGGGCTTTTGGTCACATCAGCGTACTGGATACGTTACACAACCTGATGATTAAAGGCCGGTATGCTGAAATATGGAATAACAAAGGTGTTACTTTCGTCACTGACAGTGCCGAGGCCATTACTTACGATAAACAGGATTCCATGTTTTTACATGCCGATACTTTATGGGTCTATTTTGACAGGAAACATCAGGCAAAAAAAATGCTGGCTTACCATTCGGTACGTTTTTTCAGAAAAGACCTGCAGGGTAAATGCGATTCGCTGGCTTATGCCGTAAGCGATTCGGTCATCAGGCTATATCATTCGCCGGTTTTGTGGACAGGAAAAAATCAGCTCACTGCCGATTCGGTCTTTATCATTGTTGAAAACAACCAGCTGGATTCGCTGATCATGTTCAACACTTCCTTCATTATTTCTGCCGACACTCTGGAAAATTACAACCAGATCAAGGGACGTAACATGGTAGGTTATTTCCGCAATAATCAGATTTATCAGCTGAAAGTGGATGGAAATGCCCAGTCGGTTTACTGGGTCAGAGATGAACGGAAACATTTAATTGGAATCAACAAGGCAGAATCCAGCTACATGGTTATTGGTGTGAAAAACAACGATATAAAGACGATTAACTATGTTGAGAAAGCTACCGAAACCATGTATCCCGAAAAAGACCTCCCCAAAGATGGAAGAATCCTGAAAGGATTTTCGTGGCAGGCAACCCTGCGCCCTCATTCGAAATATGATATTTTTAGAAAAACAGAAAAATAAATGACTGGTTAAAAGAGGGTGAATTTCAGGTAACGGTGTGGGTTCTCACGAAGATCTTTTAACAGCTTGTCCAAATCTATAACTGACTTGTTCAGCGCACGGTACAGGCTGTCGTTTACCATTAACTGTCCGACAGTTCCTTTACCCTTGTTAATGTTTGCCAGCAATTGGTTGACTTGATCCAGCGAAGCTTTTGTTTGCCTGATAGTCCCAACTATGTCTGCTTTTGACAAAGAATCACTGATATTTTTAAAATTATAAATCGTAGCCTGCAAATTTCCCCGGCTACTGCTTAAAGCACCCGAAAGAGAATCCAGATTGGCCAGCGTCCGATTCACCAGTTCACTGTTTTTTCTTACCATCTCTTTAAGCTCTGCAGTGGTAACGTTTAGATTATGAAGTGTACCGGCCACATCTGTAATACTTGTTTTCAGGTTTCTTTCTCCATTTTTTGAAAAAAGACCGGACAAACTTTTAACCAGCGTGTCCACATTGGAAAGGATCCTCTCCGCACGTTCTTTCATGGGCGCCAGTGCTGAGTTGACTTCGTTTTTCAGGGTTACCTCCACGCTACCCCTGAGGGTGTCTCCGCTTTGCACAAACTCTTTGGAGTTTCCCAACTTCAAATCAACCGATTTAGCACCAAGCAGGGTTGCATTCACAATGCGGGCAACAGTGTTTTTGGGAATGGGGAATTTGTCTTTGATAAGAAAAGTAACAATTAAATCACCTGAATGGTCGGGAGCAAAATAGATTTTATTGACAGAACCTACCTGTTTTCCGTTAATCGTTACCGGGTTGGCAGTAACCAGACCATCAATTTTTTGGTAGCGACTGTACAGAATCGTCTGTTTGGAGAACAAATCTTTTCCTTTCAAAAAATTGTACCCCCACACAAAAATAAGAATGGCTAAAACAAAGGTAAGACCAATGTATATAACTGTAATTTTTTTCACAATTTTAGTTTTGATTAAAACGTTTTTACAACCAATATGTTTTAAACAAAAGTACAAAAGATTTAGGTGCCACCGCTTTCAATTTTTTTTGCCTTACTCAGGCTGATTCGCCGGTGTTGGTAAAACGCAACCACAAAAGCATCCCGGTATCCCTTGCTACGGACAAAATGTTGATGCGAACCTGCACGTAACAAAGTGGTGAAATGTCCGGATGTGTATTTGTACATACCATTGTGCCTGTAATAGCCAACCTCCGGTATTGACTTAAAGCGTGTGGCAAAGTTATGAACAAGGTGAGTGGACGTATAAAACTGAACACGGTAATCAATAGCCGCCTTCGCCTTTTGGTTTTTGGTGGCACCAGTTTTCTTGTGTATTGTCGCGGGGGGGATGTTTACCACGGCATTTTCCTTTTCAAATTCTATTTTATACGCCTTAAATGCACGGTAAATGGCAGAGGCAATATAAATCTGACCTTTTTTTGACAACAGGAAAGCCTCTTCTTTCGGATTGCTCAGGAAACCTGTTTCTATCAAAACACTGGGCATGGTTGTCTGCCACAGCACCAGGAAACCTGCCTGAAAAACACCCCTTGCTTTACGTCCTGCTCTCGTCTTAAATTGCTGTTCTACCTTGTTGGCGAAATTTAGGCTCTCTTTCAGATAAGGACTTTGAAAAAGACTGAGCGAGATATATGACTCAGGGGAATTGTTGAAACCGTTGTATTTTTTCGGGTTCTTCTCATACCGGATGACTGCATTTTCTTTTTGTGCTACCTCAAGATTAGCTTTATTCTTGTGTAAACCAAGTACAAAGGTTTCAGCACCATAAGGCCTCGGACTGGTGCTTGAGTTACAATGAATGGAAATGAACAGGTCGGCATGGTTTTTATTGGCTATTTCAGCACGTTTGTAAAGTGGGATAAAACGGTCGGTTTTGCGGGTATAGATCACTTTTACATTCGGCATATACTCCTGAATATAATGCCCCAGTTTCAATGCGATGGCCAGCGTGATATTTTTTTCCTTTGAATGTTTTCCGGAAGCACCAGGGTCTTTTCCGCCATGTCCGGCATCAATCACAACCGTTGAAATTTTTACGCCCCGCTGGGCAAAAACTCTTGCTGAGAGTAAAATAGCTACCCCCAGTACAACAGTTGTGAAAAGCCTGCGTTTGAAAAGGCTTGATTTAAATATAGACCCTATATTTGCAAAAGTTATCATCGATGCACTTATTACTAACAAAAGTAAAAGAAACATTTTGTTCAGGAGAGGTTTGTCCGGGAAATTATTAACATCTGTTTGGTTTATCTGTGTGCTGCTTTTTGTAACCATCCAAACAGAGGCTACTGCTTTGCCTGTTTGTTCCGATACAATATCGCGTCTCGTTGCTGACACCTTGCCCGCTAACGACAGTATCCTGACTGTTGATTCAGTAAAATCTTCTTCTCCCATGAATTTGGAATTTGATCTCGTGCGTCATGCCGACGACTCGATTGTTCAGAATCTGGCCGAAAAAAAGGTATTCCTCTATGGCAATGCGGAGGTTACCTATGGCGATATTGATTTAAAAGCTGCTTTTATTCGTGTTGACTTTAACAACAACACGATTTTTGCCCGGGGTGTTAAAGACTCCACCGGGAAAATTGTTGGAAAACCGGTATTTAAACAAGGAAATGAGTCTTTTAATACCGGAGACATCACTTATAATTTTGTTACCAAAAAAGGGATTATTCATGATGTGCGTACCAAGCAGAATCAGGGTTTTCTGCACAGCAATATTGTAAAACGCATGCCCGACAACACCATAAATGTAAAAAATGGTTATTATACCACCTGCGCCGGTCAACCTCCGGATTATGAGTTTAGGTTTAGTAAAGCGCGTGTTATTCCACAAAAGCTGATTATTACCGGACCGGTTTATATGGAAATAGAGGGCGTTCCGGTACCTCTGGCATTGCCTTTCGGGATTTTCCCCAACAACCCAAAACGGCAGAGTGGATTTATTATGCCCACTTATGGCGAGTCAACAAACCGGGGGTTTTATCTTGAAGGCGGTGGCTTTTTCTGGGCTGCCAGTGATTATTTCACTTTAAAAGTAACCGGGGATATTTTTACCGGTGGTAGCTGGAAAGTGGCTCCGGTGCTTACTTACAGAAAACGTTACAAATATAGCGGGGCTTTATCTCTTTCCATGGCACAAAACATCATCAACACCAAAGGGGACCCGGATTATTCAAATTCCAAAGATTTCAGAATCAGATGGACCTATAACCAGGACCCGAAAGCCCGTCCCAACAGTACTTTTTCAGCCAATGTAAATATTATCACCAGCAATTTTGTGAAATACAATACTGTAAATGTGAATACTTATCTGTCCAACGAGTTTCAGTCAAGCATTGCTTATCAAACGAGTTGGGCCGGGAAATATTTTCTCACCATGAGTGCCAGTCACAGGCAAAATACCAAAACCCATGTTGTGCAGGTTACCCTTCCCGAACTCACCTTTACGGTAAACCGGTTTTATCCCTTCCGGAAGAAAAGCGGTAGCTCCAATAGTGCTTTTTCCGGCCTGAGCATTTCTTATACCATGGCGGCGAGGAACACCATTAACACCACCGACTCCATGCTTTTTAAACCAACTACCTTTTCGCATGATATGGAAAACGGCATCATGCAAACAGTCCCAATCAATTTACCATTGAAAGTACTTAAACATTTTACCCTCAGCACATCTATTAACCTGACCGACCGTACATATTTTAAGAGTTTAAGAAAATATTGGGTTGATACCTCTGCCACCGGTGGTTATGTAGCCATCGACACCATTCCGGGTTTTAATAATCTGTTCGATTTTGGTATGAGCACTTCCCTTTCCACAAAAATTTATGGGATGCTTCGCTTCAAAAAAGGTTTTT
>ENA-ORDP01000745-ORDP01000745.1-marine-sediment-metagenome-genome-assembly--contig:-NODE-745-length-19730-cov-4.550140_pt1 | contig 19730 bp, 15 predicted proteins | sample MGYA00248627_ERZ508539 | MGnify/ENA primary metagenome ERZ508539 (study PRJEB26208, sample SAMN05571518) | marine sediment metagenome | biome: deep sea; feature: Hydrothermal vent; material... | reverse complement strand
AGTTAGTCTTTCCGGTTCCGGTTTTCTATGTCAATTATTTTGTCTCATGATTCAAAAGATTCAACAGTTCCGAAAGATTTTTCACTGACAGAAAACGTTCCCACTGCTGCGGATCTTCATCTGTTTCTTCGTGTACCCATGTTGTGTGATAAGGGATGTGTACGCCCCAGGCACCCAGTTTCAACACGGGAAACACATCTGATTTCAACGAATTTCCTAATATGGTGAAAACAGCTGTCCAGTCCCGATTTTCTCAGCTTCCGTTCCTGATCCAGCAAGTCGCCTTTGGTGATGAGAATCATAGGAAAACGGCCTTTGAGCTGTTGTAGAATTTTGTGGGCGCCATCGAGCAAAACTACCGGTTTGTTCAGTAATTCTTTTCCTAACCTGATGATACTACCGGTTATTTCTGTGCCGGCTTTGTTACGGGAAACCTCTATGGCGGTTTCCATCATCGAAAGCATAAAACCTTTTGCTCCGTAACCATACAGAGGTAAGTTCCTTATCTCCATGGCCATAAGCGTACGCATCACGGTTTCCTCATCTGCAAATGTTTGCAGGAGTTTTACAAAATGTTTTTCGGTATCTCGATAATAGGTTTCGTTGACCCAAAGGGTATCGTCTGCATCAAAACCAATGACTTTTAAATTCTCTTTCAAATTTCTTATTATCATGAATAATTGTTTACCGGGGGTCGGTTCTTAAAAATTGGGGTGCTTTGCGGAAATGTGTTCCCTGCTCAAAGTCGTAAGCCATTTGAATCAAAACCGGTTCGCTCCAGGCTCTTCCGAAAAAAGAAATTCCCACCGGCAACCCCTGGATAAATCCCATGGGAACCGTAATGTTGGGATAACCTGAAATAGCAGCCACCGAAGAACTGCCCACCATAAAATGATCGCCATTCACGAGGTCGGTTTTCCAGGCCGGGCCTCCTGTGGGGCTGATGATTGCATCCAAATGATTTTTGTCCATCACGCGATCGATGCCCTGCTGACGGCTGCCCTGCAACATGGTGGCCAGCGCTTTTTTGTATTCCGGACTGTTCAGGTCACCTTTGGCTTCCGCCTCAGTCAACAGCCGCTGATCGAAATATTTGAGTTCTACCGAATCGGTTTTGTCGAAGGCAATTAACTCTTTCAAATTTTTTACCGGAGCTTCCGGCCCCAGCGACTTGAAATACTTGTTTAGCCCATCTTTAAATTCGTACAGTAACACTTGAAAAGAGCTGGATTCCACGTGGGGTTGTAGGATGTGCTTAATCTTCACAATGGTGGCTCCACGGCTTTCCAAAAACCGGACAGCTCTGTACATAAGCGTATCCACTTTGTAATCTTTTCCCAAAGGAGCAGTGTAAAGTCCGATACGTTTGCCTTTGAGACCGCCTTTTTTCAAAAACTGAGTATAGTCGTGGTAAGCATGTCCTTTGCTTGCCAGTGTTTTGCTATCAGTGGAATCCACACCGGTAAGTACGCCCAGCATAATGGCTGCATCGGTAACGGTGCGTGTCATGGGACCCGGCGTGTCTTGTGTAAAAGAGATGGGAACTATTCCGCTGCGGCTGATGAGACCTACGGTAGGTTTGATACCCACCAGTCCGTTGGCATTGGAAGGACACATGATGGAGCCATCGGTTTCGGTACCAATGCCTGCCATGGCAAGATTGGCCGATACTGCCACACCCGGTCCGGAGCTGGAACCGCAGGGATTACGACTGAGAATATAAGGATTGTTGGTCTGACCGCCCACGCCGCTCCATCCGCTGGAGGAGAAGCTGCTGCGGAAGTTTGCCCATTCGCTCAGGTTGGCTTTGCCAAGGATAATAGCGCCGGCCATCCTCAACTTGTGTGCTACCCAACTGTCGCGTAGCGGATGTGAGCCGGCTAACGCTCTGGAACCGGCTGTGGTAGCCATCTTGTCATGCGTATCGATGTTGTCTTTCAAAATAACCGGAATACCAAAAAGGGGCTCTGTGATTTTGCCGGCAGTGAGGAGTTTGTCTAATGAATCGGCAATTTTCAGCGCATCGGGATTAACGGTAATTATGGAGTTTAAATGCGGCCCGTTTTTATCCAGCGCTTTTATCCGGATAAGATAAGTTTGCACAATTTGATGTACCGTGAAACGATGTGTACGATAACCATTCAGCATCTGAGGAATGGTCATTTCGCTTACCGGTTGCCCCGTTTCACCACATTCGGCACACGATTTAGGCTTCTGTGCCTGTTTGCAGGACGAAAGAAATAGTCCTATACTCAACAGAAAAGTCATAAGGAGAAGTAATGATTTTTTTTTCATAGTCATTTTGAATTTGTAAGAGTCTGTTTATTAAGCGTCAAATATCTGAAAAAAAATGGAGAAAATTACCAAATATGTATAAAATAGAAAAAAATTAGTATGTGAAACTGTAAACTCCCGGCAAATATTTACTGATTGAGCAGGATTTTCTACTCCGAATCCATCAGCTATTTCTGAAGTTAAAGCTTCATCCTGGCCTGTTATCTCAAAATTTTGAGCCTGGCAAAGCGCAGCAGCAGGTTTTTGTTTCCGATACCGGAAAAGAACACAGTAGCTTTCTTATTGGGGCCGGTTCCTTCAACGGCCACTACTTTCCCTTTGCCGAATTTGGAATGTTCCACTTCCATTCCTGCCACAAGGCCGGTTGTGTCATCCGGTTGAAAATCAGCGGTTGCAGTTCCCGGCGTGGTCGTCCCTACCAGTTTTAGATTTCGCTTTCCTGAAGGTGGATAGTAACTGCCTCTTTTGGGTTCTGCATTGGTGGAAGGTGCTGTTTTCAAAGCTGATTTATGGGGAATATCCAGCAGACTTTCATCGATTTCTTCGAGAAAGCGGCTCGGCTCTGATAAGGAAAACTGTCCCCAGCGGTAGCGGCTCTCGGCATACGACAAGGTGATCTTTTTCTTGGCACGGGTGAGGGCTACATAAAACAGCCTGCGTTCTTCTTCGAGGTCAGTCCGTGTACTGATGGATTGTACCGAGGGAAAAAGGTTTTCCTCCATTCCCACAATAAAAACAAACGGAAATTCCAGCCCTTTAGCGGCGTGGATGGTCATAAGCGATACTTTGTCGTTGTCGCCCTCTTCTTCTTTGTCGGCATCGGTAAAGAGCGCCACCTCCTGCATAAACTCTTTTAGGCTTCCCTGTGATTCCAGGTCACCTTCGTTTGCTTCTGCTCCACGTTCGCTAAACTCTTTCACGCTATTGAGCAATTCCTCCATGTTTTCTACACGGCTAATTCCTTCGGGTGTCTCCTCTTCGCGGTACATGCGGATGAGCCCCGAACCGTTGGCAATCAATTTTGCCACTTCGTAGGCCTCCTTTTTTTTCATTTCAGCGGCAAAACTTTTAATCATGGTAGTGAATACGGATAGCTTGTTCAGGATACCGGAGTTAACTTTAAGTGCATATTTTTGCGGGGCGCTAATCACTTCCCACATACTGACGTCCTGTGCATCTGCCGTTACGATGATGTGTTGCATGGAAGTTTTGCCAATGCCTCGCGTGGGGGTGCTGATACTACGTTGCAGGGCTTCTTCATCGTTTGGATTAATCACGATGCGGAAATAGGCCAGCAAATCTTTTATTTCTTTACGATTATAAAAGGACTGTCCGCCGTAGATCCGGTAGGGAATATTTAGTTTCCGCAACGATTCTTCCATTGATCGCGACTGTGCGTTGGTGCGGTAAAGGATGGCAAAATCACTGTTGGGACGCTGCTGGTTCATCTTGGTAGAAAAAACAGCATCTGCTACCAGCTTGCCCTCCTCGTTATCGCTCTTGGCTTTGATAAAACCAATTTTCTCTCCTTCTATGTTATCTGTCCAAACTGTTTTCCTGATTTGCTCCTTATTAAAGGTAATTAGCTTGTTGGCAGCATCGACAATAACTTTGGTAGAACGGTAGTTTTGTTCCAACTTAAAAAGTTTATAATCGGGGTAGTCTTTTCTGAAATTGAGAATATTTTGAATATTGGCTCCGCGAAAAGCATAGATGCTCTGTGCATCGTCGCCCACTACGCAGATATTTTCGGTGTTAGCAGCCAGCTTTTTCACAATCAAATACTGCGCCTCGTTGGTATCCTGATACTCGTCCACAAGGATATACCGGAACTTCTGCTGGTATTTATACAATACCTCTGCAAAACTGTGGAAAAGGACGTATGTGTTAAAAAGCAGGTCGTCAAAATCCATGGCGTCCGACCGTTTCAGCCGGGCGTTATAACTTTTATAGATCTCTTTTATCAGCGGTTTGCCACCATTCTCATCAGTTGTTATAATTTCGACGTCGGCAGCATAATCTCCCGGACCTATGAGGTGCGACTTGGCCATGGAAATCCTGTTTCGTACATAATTGGCTACGTAAACTTTGGGGTCAAGATTCATCTCTTTGATGATGTTACGGATAAGCTTCTTGCTGTCGTCAGTATCGTAGATGGTAAAATGGGAGGGATAACCAAGATGATGTCCTTCTATGCGTAAGATTTTTGCAAAGACTGAGTGAAACGTTCCCATCCACACGTTGCGTGCTTCCCCATCGCCAATGAGCCGGATTACACGCTCTTTCATCTCTCGGGCAGCCTTGTTGGTAAAGGTGAGTGCCAGTACATGGAAAGGATCAATGCCTTTGTTTAACAGGTGGGCGATGCGGTAGGTGAGCACTCTGGTTTTTCCCGAACCTGCTCCGGCAATGACCATGGAGGCTCCTTCGAAATTGACAACTGCGTCGTATTGTTCTTTGTTTAAGTCTTTTAAAAAATCTTTCACTTTTCCGTAAATTTATCTGCTTTGCAAAAGTAAATTTTATTGACTTTGCCGTTGAAAATCTGATGGTAGGTTATTAACAAAATACTTGGTTTTGATGGAAAATCAGCCTTGTGGTACCTTGAGCTTGAGTGATGCTGCCGGCCGGCGTGGCAGACGAACTTCTTTCATAACCCGGGAGGGCACCTTTATGGTTTTGCAAGCCGAATTCTGTTAATTTTGCAAAAAAAAACAGGATATGATTGTACTTACCGGAACAGCGGGTTTCATAGGCAGCGTTATGTTGCAGAAGTTAAACATGGAAGGGGTAGGGAATGTGGTGATTGTGGATGACTTCACCAAAAGTGCCAAAGAAAAAAATATAGCGGGTAAAAAATTTGTGCTGAAAGTTCAGCGGAATGATTTCTTTCAGTGGTTTGATGAACATGCCAGTGAGATTGAGCAGGTTATTCATCTCGGGGCACGAACCGACACAACAGAATTTGATGTGAACATTTTCAATATTTTGAATCTGGAATACAGCAAACAGATTTGGATTAGGTGTGCCAAGTATAACATCCCATTGGTTTACGCTTCTTCGGCTGCAACATATGGAGCCGGCGAATTTGGTTATGATGATAACCATGAGGTTGTGGAGAAACTGCAACCGTTGAATGCCTATGGAAACTCGAAAAACGACTTTGACAAGTGGATGCTGAGACAGGAAAAGCAGCCTCCATTTTGGGCCGGTCTGAAGTTTTTCAATGTTTATGGTCCTAATGAATATCACAAAGGGCGTATGGCATCTGTCATTTTTCATGCTTTTCATCAAATCGGGGAGACAGGCAAAGTGCGTCTTTTCCGTTCGCATCGTTCCGATTTTAAAGATGGAGAACAGCTCCGTGACTTTGTTTATGTGAAAGATCTTTCCGATGTTATCTGGTTCCTGATGAACAATCGGTCTGCTTCCGGTTTGTATAATCTTGGTACCGGCAAGGCGCGTACTTTTCTTGATCTGGCCAAAGCCACTTTTGCTGCTATGGACAAAGAACCTGTTATTGAATTTATTGATACTCCGAAAGATATCCGTGACAAATACCAGTATTTTACAGAAGCAAATATGAAGAAATTGCGTACTGCAGGTTACGATAAACCGTTTACTTCGCTTGAGACCGGTGTGAACGATTATGTGCACAGGTATCTTTCAAAAGGAGGATATTTTTAAATTTCTGAACGAATTTCTTCGGAAAGCTACCCCTCGTTGGCATTGCTTAATACTTTCCGGACCTCTTTCAAGAGGCTTCTTGTTCGTTTTAATGTATTGATTACCTGTAATTTATCCATCGATTGCCGGTCATAATGTTTTTTGAAATATTCACGGGTTCCATGGATGGTCATTCCTTTCTCTTTGATCAGGTGATAAACAATTTCAAAATTATCCACATCTTTTTGAGTAAACAGGCGGGTTCCTTTGGCACTTTTCTTAGGTTTTATGAAAGTGAATTCTTTTTCCCAATAGCGAATTAGGGAGGGCTGAACGTTAAATTTTTTGGCAACTTCACCAATACGGAAATAGATTTTCTGTGCCATGACGTATTCGTTAATCCATCGACTGGGTTGGAATTTTCGAAAGTTGCACCATTTTAGAATACTCGGCCGGTGTCAGGTCGTTAAAGAAGAAGTCGATAGGGTTGATGGGGCGATGATTTTTGATAACTTCGTAATGCAGGTGAGAGGCAGTTGATTTTCCTGTATCTCCAACAAGTCCAATTACCTGCCCGCGTTTTACAAGTTGTCCTTTTTTTACTTTAAAAGCACTTAAATGAGCATATCTGGTCATATAACCATAGCCGTTATCAACGAGAATTTCATTTCCATAACCCCGGTTAGAACGAATCACGCGAACTACTCTGCCATCGCCTGTAACGTGTACAGGTGTACCTGTGGGAGCGGAAAAGTCTAATCCTTCATGAAATTTCTTTACTTTATAAAACGGGTCAATACGGTATCCAAAATAGGATGAAATACGACGCATGTCAATGTTCCGTATGGGCTGAATTGCCGGGATACTGGCCAGCATTTTCTCTTTGTTGCGCGCCATGGAAAACACTTCATCAAACGATTTTGACTGTACATAAATTTCGCCGGTAAGTTTGTCCAGCTTTTTGGCGGTCTCAATAAGAAGCTTCGACTCATTGTAACCTTCCAGATTGACATATCTGTCCACACCACCAATACCGGCCTCTCTTACCGATTTGGGAATAGGCTCTGCATCAAAAATAACGCGGTAGATGTTATCATCCCGGTATTCCAGTTCGCCCATCAGCTTTTGCATCTTGTTGAGCTTGTCATTCATGATACGGTATTGCAATTTGTATTCGGAAATTTCACGCTTCTGCATCAACTCTTTGGGAGAATTAAAATAATTGAAAAGAATAAACACAAACACAGCAGTGAGTGCGATAGTTGAAAACAGAAAGAGGAAGAAACGAAATAATTTCTGCCCGCTTGTGAGTTTTATCTCATCGTAAGAGAGCGTTTTTTCGTTAAAAAAATATTTGGTTTTGGCCATTTCCAATCCTTTTCAGGCGCTAAATTAATAAATTGACGTAAATTTGCAAACATATAATTATAACATATCAACAGATTATAGTTAATTACTTGTTTATGACTTCATTAGAAATTCGTAATGCGTTTCTTGAATTCTTTCAATCAAAGCAACATAAAATTGTTCCCGGAGCACCCATCGTGGTGAAAGATGACCCGACGCTGATGTTCATTAATGCCGGGATGAACCAGTTTAAAGATATTTTTTTGGGTAATGCACCGGCAAAAAGCCCGCGTGTTGCTGATACACAGAAATGTCTGCGCGTTTCAGGTAAGCACAACGACCTCGAAGAGGTGGGATATGATACCTATCACCACACCATGTTTGAGATGTTGGGAAACTGGTCTTTTGGTGACTATTTCAAGAAAGAAGCCATAGCCTGGGCATGGGAGCTGCTGACCGAAGTATTTAAAATTAATAAGGATAGTCTATACGTTACGGTTTTTGGCGGAGACCAAAATGATGGTCTGGGAAAAGACGAAGAAGCACATCGTTACTGGACAGAGCACATTCCGGCAGAACAGATTCTGCCGGGTTCAAAAAAGGATAACTTTTGGGAGATGGGCGAAACCGGTCCCTGTGGCCCCAGTTCGGAGATTCATATTGACCTGCGTAGTGAGGATGAAAAAGCCAAAAAGCCGGGACGTGAGTTGGTCAATACCGACCATCCGGAAGTAATAGAGCTTTGGAATCTTGTGTTTATTGAGTTTAACCGCCTTTCTGATGGTTCGCTGAAGCCACTTCCCCAAAGGCATATTGATACAGGCTTGGGCTTTGAGCGGTTAACCATGGTGTTGCAGGGCGTTCACTCCAACTACGATACGGATATTTTCATGCCACTCATTGATACTCTTGCCAATATGGCCGGAGAGAAATATGGCTCCGACAGGCAAAAAGATATTGCCATGCGGGTTATCGCCGACCATCTGCGGGCTGTGGCTTTTACCATAGCTGATGGACAACTGCCCTCTAACACGGGTGCAGGTTATGTCATCCGGCGTATCCTGCGTCGTGCGGTGCGGTATGGCTTTACTTTTCTTGGTTTTGACGAGCCGTTTATCTACAAAATGCTTCCCGTGTTGGTTAACCAGATGAAGGATGTCTTTCCGGAAATTGCCAATCAGCAAAAGCTGGTGAGTATGGTGATAAAAGAGGAAGAAGTAACTTTTTTACGAACGCTTTCGCAGGGTATGAAGCGATTTGAACAATATCTTGAAAAGAATAATAGCCAAAAAGTGATTGAGGGCAACTTCGCTTTTGAATTGTTCGACACCTTCGGCTTTCCCATAGATTTGACTCGTCTCATGGCGCACGAAAAGGGATTGGATGTGGACATGGAAGGCTTTGGCAAAGGACTTGAAAGTCAGAAAAGTCGATCACGGAAAGCAGCTGAAAAAACAACCGACGACTGGGTAGAATTAATTTCCGCTGTATCCGAAACAGAATTCGTTGGGTATTCGCTTCTTAGCTGCCTGGTGCGTATAGTGCGCTACCGCAAAGTAAGCCGCAAAAAAGAGACGCTTTTTGAAGTTGTTCTGGACAAAACCCCTTTCTATGCCGAATCGGGGGGACAGGTGGGAGATACCGGCCTGCTTATTTCTGATACCGAAACACTGCATGTGACGGATGTAAAGAACGAAAACAACCTGAGAGTGCATTATGTAGCCGAAAAACCCAAAAATCCGAAAGTTGTTTTTCGCGCTGAAGTGGATAAGGAAAAACGTACGCTCACGGCCAACAACCACAGTGCTACTCACCTGATGCTAGCTGCCTTGTCCCACGTATTGGGCCAACATGTGGAGCAAAGAGGTTCGCTGGTTGATGCGAAACGATTGCGGTTCGATTTTTCGCATTTTTCAAAAATGAGCGAAGAAGAGATCCTTGAAGTAGAGAAAATCGTTAACAAAAAAATCAGGGAAAACATTCAGGCCGACATAAGGCAGGATGTTCCCATTGACGAAGCTAAAAAACAGGGCGCCATAGCTTTGTTCGGCGAGAAATATGGTGACAAAGTGCGCGTGGTAACCTTTGATCCGGATTTTTCGATGGCACTTTGCGGCGGGACACATGTGGTAGCTACCGGACAAATCGGTTGCTTTAAAATTATCTCCGAAAGCGGTATTGCTGCTGGTGTGCGCCGTATTGAAGCGGTTACTGCCGATGCTGCCGAGGCTTATATTAATGAACAGCTGGCGATACTAAAAAATATAAAATCATATTTTAAAGTACAGGTTAACCCTGTGCAGGCTGTGGAGCATCTTATGGGTGAAAATACAGCTTATCGTAAAGAAATTGAGAAGCTGCAAAAAGAACAGGCGCATCACTTCGCAGCTGATTTGATGCGGGATGCTGAAAAGATTGATGATATTTTATTTCTTGCCAAAAAAGTGAATATTGACCCGGCACAGGCTAAAAATCTGACACATCAGTTGCGTGCCATGAAAGATAATATGGTGGTAGTGCTGGCAATGGAAAACAGAGGGAAGGTAAACCTAACCGTGGGTGTTTCTGATGTTCTGGCCAGGTCGGGGCGTTGTCATGCCGGAGACATTATCAGAAAAATAACCCCTTATGTGGAAGGCGGTGGTGGCGGGCAACCGCAGTTTGCAATGGCCGGCGGAAAAGATGTTTCCGGAATCCCTCAGGCACTGGCAGCCGCAAAAGCTTTGATTTAAGTGCCTTCCGTACAGATGAATAAAAACAGGCTTTTTAACGGTTACTTTTGTAAGTGGCTGTTTTGTAGTTAGTTCGCTTAAAAAAGCGATGTTGAAAAAACGGGTAAATATTTGAAGATAAACGATTTTAAAGTTTACAAATATTCTTACATTTACAAACTTTAGGAGAGGTTTATGATGACGATGACGTTCATGTTAAAAAACAAAGCGATATTTTTCAGGATTTTTATTGTTTTTGCTTTCCTTGCCATGCCTGCATTTATGATGGCTCAGAAAAAGGAAAAAAAAAGAAAAGACAAAAACAAGTATGAGACGATTTCTGAGCAGGATTTGATAAATTACGCTTCGCTCAGCCCTCCGGTTTCTGTTATTAATCATGCTACCGGCTGGGCAAGGCAAAACAATGGTGCCTGGTACTCTATGCAAAATGAAATCCCTTTTAGCGACCAGAAAGCCAATAAGGATAATTCAGGCGCACGAACACTAGGTCAGAATAATTTTATTCAGTTTGAAATGCGTAGCCTGATGATTGGTAATAAGCAATATAGTGTTCTGATTAAGAAGTACCGGGATGGTGTATATGAGTTTCCTGTTTTGAGAGAAAACTGGAAACCTTACCACTCTCTTGATTTTTATGTATTTCCCACCAAACGGCTCTTTACCCTTTGGCCTGATAGTGTCCCTTTTAATCAGGCGTATGCTGTTGGAATGCATATACTTACTCGCGGTACGATTAAAGATTACGAGCATAAAAACTGGGAAAGTTTATTGGTTGGACAGGCTGAGCAAACACATCTCGGAGAAGAAATTAATGGTTCCGATTTGATTATTGCCGTTTATCCCATCAAGAACAACGGAAAAGAAGTATGTCGATTCCGGCTCATCAAATCTTTTGATAATAATTATCTCCAATCTATTTATACCGCACCCAACCATCGGGAGTACCTGTTTAAGAGAGAGTTTTACGAAGTAAGGTATTATACGTTTAAGAATTTTATCCAGGCGGCCAAAGACAAATATGTGAGAGTGATTCCTGAAACGGTTGGCTCCAAAAGCAATACTTTCCAAAATAATTACAATTGGGGTATCCTGAAATACCGATCTGGTGATTATATTAAAGCTATTGAATATTTTAAAAAAGCCATTGCAGCTAATCCTGATGCCGGGGACTTCATGTTGTTTGCTTATCTTGGTAATGCCCAAAGTAAGATGCACCGTTACAGTGATGCTATTGACTCATACGATCGGGCATTGTCGATAAATCCAGCCAATGTTATGCAGTACTCAAACTGGGTCAGAAACTATTTTAACCGTGGTGTTGCTGAGTATTATATCGGCGATATGAAGGGAGCCTGCAAAGACTGGAACAAAGCTCTGGAGCTTGGCTTTGGTCCTGCTCACGATTATATTATGGAATATTGTAATAAAAAACAAAAATAATCGATGAGGGATCGGCTTATGAAAACGACCCGTTTGTTTGTGCTGATAGTTGCAGTTATGTTTTTTGGTGCTTCCGGTGCTGTGGCTCAGGAACTGAATACCACACCGGGAAATTCCTTTAAAGATAACTGGGCAATTCAACTTCAACCGGGATTCTCTCAGTTCTATGGGGATGCTTCAAACCATAACTATTTTCAGAAGTTTAAGGGAGAGATTGGCCTCTATTCCGGTATGAGTGTCCGTAAAATGATTATTCCTGCAGTGGGAGTGGGTCTTGATTTCGCTTATGCCGGTCTGAAAAGTTACAAAAATCAGAAAACCGATGGCACAAAAGTTGATTTTCACCTTAGTGGAAGTTATTACGATGCTAACCTTTTTGTGTATGTCAATTTCAATTATCTTTTTGCCGGATATAAACCCGGCCGCCGTTTTACTGCCTATGGTACGGTGGGTGTTGGCTGGGGGTTTTGGAACTCTGCACTTACCGATGGCATCACCGGACTGACCATAAAAAGCGGTTCTAAAAACGGTAACTATACATTCAAAACCAACGCTTTAGTTGTTCCGTTAAGTGCAGGACTAAATTATCGTATCAACGACCATTGGGGGGTAAATATTGGTGGTACGCTGCGTACTGTTTTTAACGACGATGTGGACGTTTGGCACGATGGCTTTAAATATGACCAGATATTTTCCACAAGCGTGGGGATAACTTACCACATCAGGCCAGGCTGGGGGAGAAGTAGTAAAAGACAAAAACAGTCCGGACAAAAGCCTTGCTGCAAAGAAAAAGAAGATAGATCAAAACCGGTTATCCCCATTTATAATTTTGATCAAATAAACGTTACGTCAGCTCCTGTAAAACCAGACAGGCAGCCACAAACTATTGAATTGATGTCTGTTCCTGAGAAAAGTATAAAACCTGCTACACGGGGATTCGAGTTTAGGGTACAGATTATGGCAAAAACAAAGCCGTTGAATGAGGCTTCTTCTTTGCAAACGCGTTATCACCTTCCTTACCCCGTGGTGGAAACACATCAGAATGGGCTTTACCGTTACTCTGTAGGCTCATTCCAAAGTTATTCTGCTGCCCTGTCTGCCGGCAAGGAGGTCAGAAGCCACGGTATTTTCGATGCTTTTGTTGTGGCTTATCGCAACGGTCTCCGTATTCCGATTACTTCTGAAATGAAAAAGTAGCGCTGTTTTCCTTTTTATTACAGGTTAATAAAACTGTTGCTTTCCCTTGCTGTCAATGATGAAAATACGTTCGTTAAAATCGATGTCATCGTTGGTGAGCAGAAAAAGTGCTCTGGAGGGGACAGCCAATGCGTATCCATTTTTTCCTGCACGGAAACTAATCATGGTTTTCCAATTTCCATCCCAAAAGTAAAGCGTATAAACTTTTCCGGGATTCAGTTTATCATGCGGACTTGTTTTTCGCAATATCACTGTCTGCCGGAAGGGAAAACCGGCCTTTAGAAATTGTTTCATCCCCTGATTATTCAAAATAAAAGGCAAGCCCAGCCTCATAAGGGTGTGTTTCTGATAGCTCACCGGTAAATAGACGATGTGTGTCCCCATTTTTTTAAAAAGTGCCACGGAGTCCTTCGTAGTAGCCCAGCTGATGGGATGCCATCCGCCATCATTGAAAACAGCGAGATAAGCATATTTCGGATTGTCGTTCAGTCGAAGCCACACGTTGGCCGACTGCAAACGATTGGTGATATCGCTGTAATAAAAATCGCCAAGAAAAGGTGGTGTACTGGTACTGAGTTTTTTTAGGGTATAAAGACTGCTGCTGTCGCGATAGAACGTACGGCGGTAAAGTTTAGCCTGTCTGCCCGGCTTGTGCAGCGCTTTCACCCTGTGGTTAAACTCAAGAATAAGCTCATTTTTTCCTGGCAGAATAACGGTAGTATAAGCATAACCGAAACTGGTATCTGCCAGAAAAGGAGTATAATCCAATGCTGCTGCTATTCCGAAAGCCCGCAGTACTTTGACCTTATAAATGTTGATGTCATAAAAATTTCCAAATCCTGATTTCTCCAATTGCCGGATAGTTTGCACGTTGAGGCTTTTGTTGTAGGTGTCTTTGTAGTCAACGTTTTGGTTGATAAGTTTGTTGAGATACGTGGCCACGTCCAGTATGTGGGCGTCTTTGTCATAAAATCTTTGTGGTAGCGGACCATATTCCTTTAAAAAATATTGCCTGAAAACTTCCGGTTGCTCATTGGCCACCCGGTAGGGAAGAATCCAGTGGCAGAAGGTTTGAAAATTATAGTCTTTCGACCATGGGAAATTGGCCTGAGCCTTGAAAGCCTCATTGAGGTTGTTAATGAGGTAGTTGCCGCTGAGAGTCTGACCATCTACCCGGAAACTGTCGGCATGATAAAGGAGATTTCCGTTGATTCGTTCCGTTGAATCCCACGCGTGATTTAGCGACAGATAATCGGGATAATCTTTTGGATTAAAAGAATAATGGTTTCCGAGTGTATCCTGCACGCTGTAATAAACGCTGTAATTTCTGTCCATTTGCGCCATGAGGCTGAAAAGCGCTTTGCGTTTCAGTGAGTCTTTGTCGTTCACATAGCGGCCTATGGCTTTGACCAGCTCAGGTTTGTTGAGCCCGGCATGTTGAATAACCTGAAGTACATCTGCAGGAATTCCGGGCTTCGTGGACTTCATACATTGCCAGCTGAGCATGACCAAAGCGGAAAAGAAAAAAAGAAGAATAACTTTTCTGATTTTATCGTCCATGGTTTTTGGTTATTTTAGGAATTCAGAGCTCTTTTGTATGACAAAGTTAGGAGGATTTTTGGATTTCTCTGTTTTTTGTCCGGCCTTATCTTTTTCGCCATTGTTGTGCCGATGGGCAAGGTTATTCATCCTTACATTCCTTTTTTGATTCGCTTTCGTTAAATAGCTATCTTTGCAGCCTTAAAAAAAAGATAATTCATTGAAAGAATTTGTTACCAGAGCTTTAACGGGAGCTGTCTTCGCCATATTGGTCATCGGTTCTATTCTGTGGTCTCCGTGGGCATTTTTTGCACTTATGGGAGGTTTTGTGCTTATTGGTCTTACTGAATTTGTGAAATTGTTCCCTTCCGACCCCAGACCCCGGGGAACTGTTATTTACTTTTTCCTTGGTATGGCAGTTTATGCACTGGTGGGGTTAACGGGTATGAATGTTATCAATTTCTCCAATCTGTTGCTGGTTGTTTTAAGTTTTTTCATTTTAATTGGAGTGGAACTTTTTCGGCAGCCGAAGCCGTCGTGGATGCAGATTGCCGCCGGTTTTAGTGCATTAATTTACATTGCTGTACCTTTTGGCTTGATGAACAGCCTCTTTTGGATTGGAAGCGGCAACATTAGTTTTCCCTGGATATTACTGGCTCTGTTTATCCTGGTTTGGGCCAATGATGTGTTTGCCTATCTTATAGGGTCAACCATTGGGAAGCATAAACTCTACGAAAAACTCACACCCAAAAAAACCTGGGAGGGGAGTGCCGGTGGGTTTCTTTTTACACTTGTTTTTGCGTGGATATTCAGCCGCTTTGCATTTAATCTGGATTTGACACACTGGCTTTGGCTCGGTGTGATAATATCTGTTGCCGCCAACCTTGGCGATTTGGCCGAGTCGTTACTGAAACGGAATGCCGGCGTAAAGGATGCCGGGACGATTTTTCCCGGACATGGTGGTGTACTTGACCGATTTGATGCCGTTCTTTTTGCTACGCCATTTGTGTTTTTCTATCTATATATTTTATGAGATTTCACAGGGAAGGGTATAAGGTCATTCGTAATTCGTTTTTAATCAATGGGATGTTGATAGCTTTTTTTGTGTTTAGTCCCATGCCGATGCCCGTGAAGGCTGTCTTTATTACAGTTTTTGCCATACTATTCCTCTGGTCACTTTATTTTTTCCGGTTTCCCAAACGCGAAGCCAACCTTGGCGATCATATTCTGTCTTCTGCCGATGGAACTGTAGTGGCCATTGAGGAAGTGTTCGAATCTGAGTATTTTAAGGAGAAACGGTTACAAATTTCAGTTTTTATGTCGGGTTTTGATGTGCATGTCAACTGGTACCCGTTTGACGGAACCATTCGCTATACAAAATACCATGAAGGCAAGTATTTGCTGGCACGTCATCCCAAATCATCAGAGCAAAATGAACGCAGTTCCATTGTTTTGGGAAATGAAGAAGGAAAAGATGTGCTTATCCGGCAGATTGCCGGCATAATGGCTCGCCGTATTGTTTTTTATTCAGAAGTTAATCAGCAGGTGAAACAGGGAGAAGAAATAGGAATGATACGTTTTGGATCGCGGGTTGATTTCTTTCTTCCACTGGGAACAAAACCGGTTGTAGTAATTGGCCAAAAGGTGAAAGCCAAACGAACCGTAGTGGCTTATTTTTCCTGAGTTACCTGTTTTTCTAACATCTCATCCGGTAGCTTGATAAGCCGCTTTCCTTTGATCCTTAGCCAGTTCCAATAAGTATTCTCAAAATTACCACTCCCCGGGCTTACAGACATAAACCTATACTGCGTACTTAGACCCTGACTCTTGTGGGAAGGCAGGCACTGCATAAACCGGTTTCCGTACAGGAATACCGATTGCAGGAAATAGTAGGTGATGTCAAATCCCAATACACCGTATATGCCGGGAGAGGTTCTGTAGCGACTATAAAAGTTATTGTTGAATTCTTTGTATCCAGTAGAAGAGTAATCAACATAATAGTTGTCCGGATAGGTAGTTTCCATATTATCCATTTGGTATAAATTCAGTGTCCCCATTGTTGCCCAGTCAGGCAGGCCAATGATTTTAATATTAAAAGTGTCGCGCAAAACGTTGAGTCGGTTCATGGCGTCCATGATAAAGGACTTTTGGCTACCATAAAGTACTATTAGATTATTTCGCAAAACCGATGCATTAGCATCAAATGGATGCAGACTATCGCGGGCATAATTGATATAAATCATCCGGTTGGCGAAAGCCGAAGTGTCGTATTGAAAATATTTCAACATTTCCGGGTTTACCGGATAATTCTCCAGGTAGTAATTATTCAATGTATCGTTGAAGGTGATATTTGTTACGGGAATAGTATCCGCTTCATCAGGATTTTCTTTAGCCTTTTCAAGTCGATCCTCATCCTTGTTGCGCTGAGTAACGGCAATGCCAATGTTGATGAGGTCGAAATTAGGATAATACACGGAATCAGGCAAAATATTATGGACACTGTCGCGTAAAGCAGAAACTTCCCGGGAATATTTGTAAGATGTTTGTGAGATGACAAAAACTTTGTCGTTGGCGTAATCATTAATAATCAGGTGGGAAACCTGCGATAACTCCACATGCTCGTCAGGAGTGACCTTCACTACGTTGGTGTTCTGACTCAGAATTTGATTTCTGAAGGTGAGAGGGTTTACAATGGGAATGCCGAAGTGATTGGCAAAAAGCGCCACCTGGCTAAAACTCCGGCTGTAAAACGGTCCGATAATCAGGTTCATCTTTTTGAGCTCTGGCCTGGTGAGTACTTTGGAAGTTTTGGTCAGTGTCTGGTCCACGTCGTAAACATACAGCTTGAGATTCATACCCTGTTCTTTGAGTGAATCGGAGGCTATGAGAGCTCCTTCCAAAAACTCAACAAACCGGAAAGGTCTGAAATCTTTCTGCTGCTGAATCATGAACTCTGTCATGTCAATACTGTCTGTTTCTTCGAGGAAGAGGGGAACCATAAGCGCTACTTTAAAAGTACGACTATGCGGACGGGCCTGGCAACGGCCAAAAGCGGCAGCTGGTGTTACAGCCTCTTTTTCGGGTTCTGTTTTTTTCCCGAAAAGTTCTTCCTCTGTTTCTTTCTCCTCCTTTGCCAGTAAGAGTGCCTGAGGGCCTACCGGAATACGTACTACCTGTCCCGGAAGCACTTTTCTGCCAACAGATGGGTTGCTGCTGGTAAGCAAATTAACATTTACACGATAAAGTCGGGCTACTCTTTTTAGAGATATTTTCCTCCGTGCCTGATAATATACAAAATCAGTGCTTACTTTTTTTTTTGGAATCCTAATGGATTGCCCGATTCTGATACTTGATGTAAGTCCCGGGTTGGCTTTGTAAAGATCTTCGGGTTTGAGTCCGTAAAGTCTGGAAATACTGTAGAGGGTCTCTTTCCTTTTAACAATATGTGTCACAAAGCTTTGCGGAACAGAATGTTGTGGACTCGAGAGTATTTTTTTTGTGTTCCGATCTGTACGAGAAGTGGTTACTGGCACAGATTCATATTTCTTGGTGAGTTCTAATTCTTTTATTGTGGGATGGTAACCAGGCACTTTAGCCGTTACGGGCAAACGTAACCGCTCTCCCTGAAAAGTACTGACAAGTCCGGGGTTTACCGACTTTAGTTCAGCTACTGTGATGCCGTATTTTTTGGCAATACTCTTTAGTGTTTGCCCGGAGATGACGACGTGCCTGTAATCTTGTATAATAGGAATGTTGGGATTAAAAGTCCCTGAGGTATTGGCTATTGGGACAGTTTGTTGTCTGCCGGTAGCTGTTTCAGCAGTGGACAACGGTGTTGTGGTTGTTGTATCCGAAGGCTCAACAATTGGTTTTAGTGGCTGAATACCACCTGTATAAGTATTATGTGCCGCAGTGCCCGTTACTTTCCCATCTAAAATAGGATAGGCACTTTCCACAGGAATTTTTACATATTCGCCCTCTTTTAACGGGTCATTAATCCCGGGGTTAGCCAGCAAAATATAACGTTTTGGGATAAGATAGATAGACGAGATGTGGTCCAGCGTTTCTCCGGCAGTGGCCACATGATAAAAGAAATCAAAGTTGGTGGTTTTTACTTCGTGGTTGATCTCCGTTTCCTTGTTTACCGTAGGAATCCAAATCTTTTGCCCTATTTGGATTCCCTGCCTTGTCTCCGGGTTGGCAAAATAAATCTCATCCAGGCCTACCTGATAGGCTTTGGCAATGGAGTACAGTGTTTGTCCCTTTTGGACAGTATGCACATAAAATTGTTTCCCGTTCCGTGCCTGAATGTCAGTGCTGATAGGGATTTTAACCGTCTGTCCGAAAGCAACACCGGCAAGCAATATGAAATAAAGTAAAAGCTTTTTTTTAATCATAATAACCCTCTGTTCTGCTGTTTCAAAATTAAAAAGATTTTCCAAAGAAAGAACAACCCGGAATTTTTTTTCTTTTTCCCATTTCAAAAATATTAGCTAATGCGTCACTGACTTTTCAAAAATTCAAATCATTCAAAACTTAAAAATATATAGTATTGATTATCAGTATAATATATTTAAAATGAAGTTAATAAGTAATGGGGAATTAGTCCTTTTTTGGGACAGGTCAAAGTCTTCTTTTCAGAAGGTGTGATTTTATTTTCCCGACAGCATGGAGGCTAATTTTTCTTTCATGGCATTAAACTCATTCGAGTTATAAAGCCTTGTGAGAAAAACTATTCTTCCGGTCGGATCGATAACCACATTGCGAGTAACACCGGCGCCTTTGTATGCAAACTGAGTAAAAATTTTTGCTTCCGGATCGCCCACTTTCACACGGTAACCACGGTCGCCTTTGGTCTGGGCAAAAGCTGCCAAGTTCAAAAACAGAAGCAATATAGCGAGGTATCCGAATTTCATAATAAATATTTTTGTGAGTAAAAATTCCGGCTAATATATAGATTATTCCCTGTGGTTTACGAAGGCGAATAAAAAACCGGGGAACAGGCGTAAAATTAATCCCGATGAGAATGTAAAACTATTGATCTGTTTCCTCTTCGTGTGTTGCTTTTGGTAAAACCAACCTGACAACAGCCCCGCCTTCCGGTGCATTGGAAAGCTGCATACATAATTTATTATATATTCAAGGTTTACCGGCAAGATTATAAACAATTAAATGTCAATAACTTAATTGAGACTGGTAAAAAAACAGGCAAACCCTGTTTACACTCTTCAAGAGAAAAGAGCACGAATAAATTCCTTTCACAAATATTTGCCGTTTTTGTGAAAGGGAATCACAATATTTGTTTGATGGCAAACGCACACACAAGTTTGGCGGGATTACTACATGATTCCTGTGGCTCCATCCTGAAATAGTTCAAGTCTTACGGAACGCATTCCTCAGCCTTTTTTTATGCTCATAAAAAAAGGCTTGCCCTCCGGGCAAACCTTTCCCTCTTATCTGTGATCCAGGCGGGATTCGAACCCACGACCCGCAGCTTAGAAGGCTGCTGCTCTA
>ENA-ORDP01000744-ORDP01000744.1-marine-sediment-metagenome-genome-assembly--contig:-NODE-744-length-19747-cov-9.590087_pt1 | contig 19747 bp, 10 predicted proteins | sample MGYA00248627_ERZ508539 | MGnify/ENA primary metagenome ERZ508539 (study PRJEB26208, sample SAMN05571518) | marine sediment metagenome | biome: deep sea; feature: Hydrothermal vent; material... | reverse complement strand
GCACTCCTTTCATCCTTCTATTCCTTAACCGCCGCAAGACAGGCTGTCATCCCTGGATATTTTTCTGAACATATTCAATATTTCCCTTCGTTGTAACTCAAATTCATTGCCCTGCTGTTTGATGATACCAGAAAGGGTTGTCCTGTTAAGAACATCAGTCGGATCATAGATCATCGTTTGGGCCGCAGGACCAAACAGGCTCTGGATACCTGTGTTAGTGGTGTCGATGCCCGATTGTGCAGCGATATCTGTTGGCACCGGTTGGGGTGGGGTACTGATCGGGGTTCCACTGGCCGGGGCTGTGATACCTGCCCCTGGTGGTGCCAGTACCTGGGTCGGATCACCGGCGAAATAGATGGCATTGCCGCTACCGACTGTCGTTGCAGTCGGGCTGAACACGTTCGACAGGATACCAGTCGCGCCACCACCTTGAATCGCATTACTGATGTATTGAGTTGTACTTGGCGTTGTCGGCGAACTGCCGGTACCGCCAAAACTACCGCCTGCGCCTGAAGTTGTGGTTGTTATCAGGGCCGGTTGCGTCTGGGTCGGCGGCAGACTTACGAACGGTACGGATACCGATGTGCCCAGTGTTACATTAAATGACGGATTCACGCCATCACTGACACTCAGGACAAGCGGGCTGCTCTGAGTTGTAAACCCGGCGGACTGATAGACCACCTGACCCTGATTGATATTCTGCTGGGTGAATGTGGTTGTCGATATACCATTGAGTAATATCTGGCTACCCGTTGCTGAATTGACAACCGTGTACTGAATACTTGCTGGTGGTGTCGTATTGTCAGTTACCGATAATATACCGGATGTAATTGCCGAGCTACCACCAGCCAGCACCTGAACATTCAGAGTGGAACTGGTACTGAGTACCGGCGGTGTGTTTTGTGCAACAGTCAGTGTAAACGTGATTGAAGTACTTTGAGTACCGTCACTGGCCGTGACCTGTATCAAGTAACTGCCTGCATTTATGTTACCGGGTACTCCGGACACTGTCAGGGTCTGAGGGTTAAATGCCAACCAGGATGGTAACGGGTTTCCATTGGCCAGGGAAGCTGTGTACGTCAAGGTACTATTGGCATCTAAATCAACAAAGGTATTCGGACTTAACCGGTAGGTTAATGTATTACCGGAAATAATGGCCTGATTCCGGGGCGGCACCATGACAACCGGTACTTCATTTACATCTGTCACCGTTACAAGCATGTTTTGTACGGCAATCCCTCCGTTACCATCATCGGCCATGATACTGACTTCATAAACATTATCCCCGTTTGCATCTATAGGTGCTTCAAAATCAGGCGGTGATATGAAGTCCAGCTGATTACCGGTTAGTGTAAACAAGGTTGCATCATTACCTCCACTAATAGCGAAAGTAACCGTATCTCCATCCAGATCATTGGCAGCCAGATTTATAATGCTTGTGATGTTTTCTGTAATACTCACAGATGCAGATGAAATAAATGTTGGTGGTCTGTTCAGTCTGGTTACTGCAACTGTAGATGTGCTGATTACTGACTCGGCCGTACCCTGTCCGTCTATATAACTGACCTGGACACTCATCAGGGAACCGATATCGGCGCTGGTCAGGGCAAAGGCGTTGGTAATCGCACCTGGTATGGCTGTGCCATTACGTAGCCATTGATAACTGAATACTCCAAGACCATCGGCATCGCTGATACCTGCTGTGTAAACACTTAATATATTTCCTTCTGTGGCCACACCAATAATGCCCGGCACACCCACAGGGACGTCATTCACATTAACCACGGCAGTTGTTGCTGCACTGGTCAGGGACTCGGCTGTTCCCTGGCCATCGGTATAACTGATCCGGACACTCATCAATGCACCAACGTCGGCATCGCCTAATGTGTAAGTCATTCCGGTGGCACCGGTGATGGCTATATTGTTTCGCAACCACTGGTAACTAAAGGTTCCCAGTCCATCGGCATCGGCAATCGTTGCGGTGTTTGCGGTCAGGGTCTGATCTTCGGTGACAACACCGGTAATGACCACATTGCCGGTCGGGATGTCGTTGATGTTAACAACCGCTGCGGTCTGTACACTGGTCAGCGACTCGGCGGTACCCTGACCGTCCGTGTAATTCACTTGCACACTCATCAAGGTACCGACATCGGCATCACCTAATATGTAAGTTGTGCCGGTAGCCCCGGTGATGGCTACATTGTTTCGTAACCATTGATAACTGAATACTCCTAAACCATCCGCATCGGCAATCGATGTGGTGTCGACTGTCAGGGTCTGGTCTTCGGTGACGATACCGGTGATGACTGCATTACCCGTTGGGGCCTTGTTGACATTGGTCACCGGGGCGGTCTGTGTACTGGTCAATGACTCAGCCGTTCCCTGACCATCGGTGTAGTTGATCCGGACACTCATCTGGTTGCCGACATCGGCATTGACCAGGGTATAGGCACTGGCTGTCGCACCTGTTATGGCTACACCATTACGCAACCACTGGTAACTGAAGGTTCCCAGGCCGTCGGCATCGCTGATGCCTCCGGTATTGGCATTGAGTGCATTACCGTTACTGGGTGTACCCAGTACGGTGGGCAGGCCTACCGGGATATCATTTACATTAACCACCGGGGAGGTCTGTGTACTGGTCAGGGACTCGGCTGTTCCCTGGCCATCGGTATAACTGACCTGCACACTCATCAGTGTACCGACATCGGCATCGCCTAATGTATACGTTATTCCTGTTGCACCGCTGATGGCTACATTGTTTCGCAGCCATTGATAACTGAAGGTTCCCAGGCCGTCGGCATCGGCAATCGATGCGGTATTGGCCGTCAGGGTCTGATCTTCTGTAACGATTCCTGTTATAACCACATTACCGGTCGGGGCATCATTAACATTCACAACCGCTGCGGTCTGTACACTGGTCAATGACTCGGCTGTTCCCTGACCATCGGTATAACTGATCCGGACACTCATCAAGGCACCGACATCGACATCACCCAGGATATAAGTCGTACCGGTTGCACCGGTTATGGCAACGCCATTGCGCAGCCACTGATAACTGAACGCACCCAGACCATCTGCATCGGCAATCGTTGTGGTGTCGACTGTCAGGGTCTGGTCTTCGGTGGCGATGCCGGTGATGACTGCATTACCGGTTGGCAACGAATTGGCTACCTGAGTGATAGTGTAATTAACTGTAGCAATCGCACTGCCTGTTGTACCCAATACCTGGTATGTAAAGGATTCATTTCCTAAGAATCCCTGTGGATCATATGTGATATCTCCAGCATTTATTGTCACCAACCCATTTGTAGGTTGCGTTATTATTCCAATAGTTATCGGCCCGGCATCTGCAATAAATGTTTCCGGGACGTTGCTGATTGTATTTCGGTTTTCAGTAAACGTTACTGTCCCACCAGTAAATTCAATGCGACCTGTACCTGTAATATTTCTTGTAGGGCCTAATATATGTATGCCTCCACCAAAATCCAGGGTTGCAGATGCAACAACATTAAATGTACCAGAACTGATTCCACCACCACTAAATTCGAGGATGCCACTATTACCATTTACTGTGCCATTGTTGTTGAATGCAGTGGTAATATTGGTACGGCCTGTAGCGGTTGTCTTCTGCACGGTCGCATTATTGTTCCAGGTACCACCGCCCCACGTCCACGTGATGGCATCACTCTGGATATCAAACACACCTGCATTGGTATTAAAGGTTGTGCCGGTTTGATAGATTCGGAACTGGCCTGTGCCGACCCAGCTACCGCCGGCATTGGCGTTCAGCGTACGTCCTCCAAGCAGGGACTTGAGCCCTGGGCCACTGATATTTAATGCGCCGTTGACGTCGGTGGTGCCGGTACCATTCTGGTTTCCCGCACTCCAGCTAAATCCATTCGCGACAACAAACACACCGGCACCACCCAGCGTTCCCCTATTTTGTGAGGCCGTCGAGGTATTCGCCGTGACACCCGTGCTTACAGATAATGTTCCGCCGGTAATGTCGGTGTTGGTGGCATTATAAGTCGCACCTGTGTTGATGTTGGTGGTACCACCGGTAATATCCACATCGGCTGCAGTGACACTGGCACCGCTGTTCAGGTTGTGTGTGCCACCACCAAAATCAAGGCTCGCCGTGCCCTGGAACAGACCGGTATGTGTGCCTCCTCCACTAAATTCGAGGATGCCACTGTTACCGTTCACCGTGCCATTGTTGTTGAATGTAACGGTAATATTGGTACGGCCTGTAGCGGTTGTCTTCTGTACGGTCGCATTATTGTTCCAGATACCACTGACACCTGACCGGCTGATAACGGCATCACTCTGGATATCGAACACACCGCCATTGGTGTTAAAGGTTGTGCCGGTTTGATCGATACGGAACCAGCCTGTGCCGACCCAGCTACCACCGGCATTGGCGTTCAGCGTACGTCCTCCAAGCAGGGACTTGATCGAGTTTCCACTAAGGTTGAAGGCTCCGTTGACATCGGTGGTGCCCGTACCCTTCAGGTTTCCCGCACTCCAGTTAAAATTACCATTGATAGTAATAGTGCCAATCCCGTTTATAGTGCCACCGAACTGCGTGATATCACCAGCTGCTGTCAGGTTGCCATTGGCTGTAAAAGTACCTCCATTCATAATAATGGTACTGGTTGCATCAGCAGTGGAATTGCTGGCGATGTCGAGAGTGCCACTGTTGATCGTCAGTATGGCCCCGTTTATAAGATTGAAACCATTAATCGAGGCATTTCCAGTGTAGGTAACACTGGCCCCGTCAATGACAACATTATCACCGACCCCTGGCAATATATCCCCCACCCAGTTCAGCGGATCACTCCAGCTCAGATTGTTACCATCACCGTCACTATTTCCATCCCAGAGTGCGGGGTTTGGTATGGAATTTACAATCAGGATGACTGTTGCCCTGTCGAAACCACCGTTACCATCTGCAATGGTATAGGTGAACTCTTGTACACCGGTGAAACCGGTATTCGGTGTATAGGTCAAATTACTACCGCCGTTGATAACAACAGCGCCATTAGCAGGCTGGGTTACTGCAGTAATGGTTAAAGGATTAAGTTCGACATCAGAATCATTGGCTAGCACATCGATAATGATCGCCGTATCCTGCGCCGTCGATATCATATTGGGGCCACCGAGACGATCATACACAAAGATATCTCGCAGTCCATTGGTATCACCTGCGACCAGGCCGGTGGCCCTGGAATGGAATACAACAAACTGGCCATTGGCACTGAGATCGGCCTTGCCTCCTCCCCATTTTGTCGTTCCGCTTTCCGAAACGGAAACCGTACTGGTAATACCCGTCAAGCGGTCATACATGTACACATAATTTGTCACACCATTGGTTTTGTTTCCTTCCAGGTTTACTGAATCAGAGTGATAGACAATAAACCGGCCATCTTCACTGATCCTTGCCCAACGGCTACCCTCAACACCCAGGGCCGCATCGACACCATTGGTATTTACATTGACGCGTGTTGTTGAAAATAATCCCGGCTCATCAAAAATGCCGTTTTGATCAACATCACGATCCATCAGGAACACGTCGCGATAGCTATTACCCGATCCAGCAAGATTGGTCGATATGCCGTGATAAACAATAAAACGTCCATCGGCACTGATATCAGGTCTGTTGGAATAGCTATCAGACTGTGCGCCTGCACTGGATACATCGACACGGGTAGTTGTATTCAACACTGTATCGAATACAAAGATATCCCTGGCACCATTGGTATCACCGGCAACAAGATTGATTGCATCAGAAGCATAAACAACATAACGTCCATTGGTATTGATTTCGGCATGCAGGCTGCCTTCCTGATAGGTATCCGCAGCATCCGGTAGTGCCTGGTTACCAGCTGAATCAACCGAGATTCTCCTGATTGTGCCGCTTACGACATTGTATAAAAAGACATCACGAATGGTGTTTGTATCAGTAACGGTTGTATCGAGATTGGTTGCCCAGGAATGGAATACGACAAAATTACCATCACCGCTGATCGCTGCACGGTTGCTGCTGGAATCGGCCAGTGCACCTAAACTATTGACCGAGATGCGCTGGGTAACACCTGTAGTTGTATCATGCAGATAGATATGCCTGGTTGTACCATTGGATGCAGGCGTATCGAGATTGGTTGCATCAGATGAAAATACAATGTACCGGCCATCGTTACTGATGGATGCGTTAGTCGATCCTTCCGTGCCACCTGTAGCCTCAATACCACCCGTTGCCTCGGATATGCGTATAGTTGTACCAGTCTGCAAATCACGCAGGAAAACATCTGTCAGACCGTTAGTATCTCCTCCAGCAGTCAGGTTGGTTGCATCAGACTGGAAGACTACATAACGACCACTACCACTGACCCTCGCCTCTTCGGCCCCCAGAGTGCCTCCACTGGCCTCGACACCTGCAGTATTGACCGAGGCGCGCTCAAGGTACCAGGCATCGTTGATAGCCAGAGGGTTATCATTAACGGGAGTGATTGTCAGGTTGACGGTAAACTGAACAGAACCACCCCGACCATCACTGGCCGTTGCCTGAAAACTATCTGCATAGTTTGAGGTGCCATCATGACGATAGACAATAAAACCCTGTGTACCATCGGTCCATGACTCGGGAAACATATCACCCACATTCAATACGGCCGGTTTGGCCGTGATAGAATTGGACAGGAAATACAGTCCACCATATAAAGGTACTGCATTTATAGTAGATAACAGCTGATCTCCATTGGGATCAACTATCTGCAAGTTAGCGCCATAAAGTGCAACCTCGGCACTTTCATTGAGTATGAAGCCATTGTTAGATACTACTATGGGGATATCGTTGACACCCGATACCAACACGTTAACAGTCGCCGTGGCAATATTCGCATAGGTGTCCAGCACCGTATATGTAAAGGGATCATTACCCAGGTAATTGGTAAAGGGCGTATAGGTAAATGTACCGTCACCATTATCAACTACTGAACCCGTAACTGGCTGGCTTAATGTATTGATTGCAATCGGAGCATTGTAAACAGTAACGACCACAGGTGTGTTCTTGGTGACATTCCAGTTATCTGTAAAGCTGACAACACCTCCGAAATTAACAGTACCTGTTCCGATTAGACTGGCAGTTGAACCCAGGTCGAAGGCAGTATTGGCAAACTGAAGTTCGGTTGATGGTGAAATAATAAATACGCCGGCATTGGTACCGCCTCCCCAGTAAAACAGGATTCCTGTCTGGATATCGACCAGCCCACCTGTCTGGTTATTAAAGCCCGGGCGAATCTGTGTGCTGCCAGTCGCAACGGTCTTCTGCCAAACACCATAGTTGTTGATCGTACCAGTACCCAGTATCGTCCTGTCCGACTGGATATCAAACAGGCCACGGTTATTTAACGTCGCACCCGACTGTATATCCAGGTTCTGGTTTGCGACAGAACCGTAGGTCACACCACCCAGTTGCTCCCAGACCCGCGTACCATACAAATTGGCTTCGGCAAGAGTTACCGTAACCCCTGCCTCGGTCGTGAACACACCACTACCCGCAATGGTGCCATTGAGCGTCCAGTCCACCGTGCCACCTGCCAAAACCGTAATCGCAGCGGTACCGGTCAACACCGTGCTGTTACCATTCACGGTCAGACTCGATACCGAAATTGCATTGTTACCCAGGTCCAGGGTATGACCGGCACCGGTTAGTGATAACGTGGCTGGGCTGGATTGCAGGACACCATTGGCAAACGTAGTAGTATCACCTGTACCTGCACCGATTTGCGTATAACTTGTGCCCAGACTGGTCACGGTGCCATTAAATAATAATGTATCTATACTTAAGGCCGCAAAAAGAGTCTGTGTTGAACCGGTGACATTGTAGGTACCACTCATTGTAAAGCTGGCGTTATTGCCGCCATTAAACTCGACTATACCCGCACCACTGATGCTGGAGGCCGCGTTCCACACACGGGTGTGTCCATCAAAGGTCAACTGTGCACCGACCGCAGCCGTATAGGCGCCGTCATCACCGGTCACTCCCGCGCCAAGAATGCGTACATCACCTGCCATGATATTGAACGTACCGTCATTTTCCAGTTGTGGACGAATAAAGGTCTGCACTGCCGTTGTCTTGTTAATCACGCCACCGACCAGGTTGTTGATCACACCACTTCCGCTGATCTCGCCGGCAATATTTGTATTGGCAATGTTAAAGATGTCGCTATTGTTAAAGGTGCCGTTGAGAATAAAATCGGCTGTGTTGGGTGAGATATAGTTTACTGTACCTTGGTTACCCCAGATGGCGAAGGTGCCCAATGTAAGCTGGGTCGCGGCACCTGCAATATCGATAGTCGAACCAGCCTGTGAATCAATAACGACAGAACCGCCTATTGTGCCTCCATTAAAACCGGCATAGGCACCATTAGTTAATGTAACCGTGCCTGTTCCGGTGACAACACTACCTGCAAAGATGTCCAGGGTTCCATCAACGGTCATAGTGCCGCCTATATCTACACTACCACTATTGATACTAATCACACTACCTGCATCAACAGATGTAGACCCTGAAACAGCAAACGCACCATTCAGGGTTAATATTGCACCGTTGATTAAGGTCAGGGAATTCAGGCTGACTGTCCCGGTAAAGTCAACAGTGAAAACACCATCCATAATAACATCATCACCATTCGCCGGAACACCTGCTGTCCAGTTAAATGAATCATTCCAGTCGCTGGCATTATTACCGATACCGGTATACGAGGTTGTGATCAGGCTGGGTTCATAAATAGCTACCGCCTCATCTGAAAAGGCAATGCCGGTTTCTATACTGCCTGTTCGAGACTCCAGCACCCAATTGCCATCGTTAGATGAGTTACCCGTTGTATCGACAGAGGCCGCGATGTCGGCCTCTGTCAGTTCAGATAAGCGATTAACAAATGCCTGGCCGGCATCCCCTGCTGCAACATCACAGCCGTATAAAAGGATATCGCCGCTTGTTGTCAATGAATTACCAATGGAAGATAGCTGTTGAGTGTACCTGTCGATGTTATCATTATTTAAAACAGTACTTCCCAGCAACAGCATTCCATCATCGCCATGAGACAGGATATGAATGGAACCGATGCCGCTCCTTCCATTCAATGCAGCTGCAATCTGGTCGATGCCATCACTTGATGTATCCAGATATATAATTTCGTTTTGACTTGAGATGCCAGCCAACAGTACTTCGGGGTCTTGTACCCTGCTATCAATAAAAATGATGGATGTCTCTGCCACTGCAGACTCTATGAGTTCATCTCCATCAGCAAGGCTATCGGCATCATTTTCAAGCGTCCATATATCTGCCTGGGTCCAACTACCCAATGTTTCGATCAGACTGTTACCTGCATCTGTTTCGGCAAGGCTGCCGTCATAAAGATTGATGCTTCCAGTAGATGCCAATGACTTTGACCAGCCCTGGATTTCGGTATAATAGTCATCGGCCGTATCGGCAGATAGCTGAATATTACCCAGTTGAATACTATCGTTACTGGCCTGGGTGATCAGGTGAATGGTTGTGATATTTTCGCGACCATTAAGCACATCGCTGATTTGCAGGATACCTGATTGCTTGCTATCTAATGTTATGACTTCTGCATTGGCACTGATTTGCTCCAGTAACACGTCAGCAATGCGAACCGAAGAATCTACAAAGACAATTTCGTTTTTACCTTCGTTTGGAGGCACGTAGCCATCAAAGAGATCCAGTATAGAGTCTGTATCAGCCTGGGTATCATCCTGAATGGATAACAGGCCAGGATCTATAGAATCAGGGTCAGTAAGGTGATCTATTCCTGTTGTAAGTGCTGCCACATCGAACAAATAGCGTGGCTCAAGTGCCATCATATGCGATTTGCTTTTATGTTTGCCGCTTACATTGTCCGGCTTGTTATTTTTATTCTGATTCTCTTCCGACAAAACAACACCCTCAAGTAATTAAAACCCGTTTCAACGCCTGTTTTATAATTTACTGCCAGAGTACTTCACATTATCTATGATTCACTTTTTTTTATTATCTTAACATTAAATCAATGACTTACATGCCAAGTGTGTTCATCATTCCTTTGATAAATCATATAGTTATAATGGCTGGTGTTTTATTTGCAAGAAACCCGCCAATTTTTATCCCATTGAAAATCAAGGACTTGGATATGTCTATTGGCCCCTGTTAAATATTATGTAAGATTTCCCGATATAAAAGATTGCGAATTTATCTACCCAGAGCACTAAGAAAGAGATTAATATTAATTAATACTATTATAATTATAAAGTTATGTTTGTTTATTAATGCAGTTTATTATGTAAATAATTTCGACAGTCATAAAAAAAGAGGGTCTTCCCCACATTGAGTGGGTAAGTCCTACCGTTTAATCCCGGCTGGGTAGAGATCCAGACCACCCAGATGGAAGTAGATCGCGTTGCGGAACCGTTCCTTGTTCCGGAAACCCCGGCTTCGCACCTTGATCATCTTGATCCGGCTGTTGATACTTTCAGCACCGCCATTGTCTGCTTTCAGGACAACGGCATTGAGAATACCCCACAGGTGTTCCCTGATCGTCCTGGCGACTTTCTTTATCGGTTCAAGCCGACTCCTCACCGCCCAGGATAACCAACGCTTCCAGCCTTTCTCCGCCCATGTGCGACTCGTGTAGTTCCACAGGGTCATCGCAAATTCCTTGATCGCCCACGCCCGCGCCGTCTTCAAGGTGCTTTCCCGCAGAGCCCTGAAGCCTCGCCATTGCCGAAAGCTCATGTTTGCCGGATTGGTTAACCAGCGATGCTTTGTGCCCTTCAAGTCATCTCGACCTTCGGCGCACAGCGCCTTGTGTTCAACTCGCCTCACTTTGTCGACCGCATCACCCAGATATTTGGCGACATGAAATTTGTCAAACGCAATCTTCCCCTCAGCACCGGGCAGGCTCTCCAACGTTGCGCCGATATAGGCGGGCCACATATCCATGGAAACGCTTTCTATCGCCACTTTCTGCTCCTCTGAGAGGGTCGTGTAATATGCCTTCAAACTATCCCGGGTGCGATCATCCGCCACATGCAGTACCGTACTGTTATCACGATCAGAAACCACCGTGACATAGTCATGACGTTTACGAAACGATGTCTCATCGACCCCAATCCGCTCAGGAGTTGTCTCCACTCGTCTCGCCAGACCTCGACGTACCGCTCGCTGCATGATCCCGTCTATCGCATTCCAGCTTAGGCCCATTCGCCGGGAAACCGCTTGCACCGACGCTTCCTTGAGCCAGTCAATTACCAGCGCCTCAAACAGCGCAGTAAATCCTGATCCCGGCTCGGCCCAAGGCACTGCTACTGTCACAACACCGTGTTCAGAACACTTCACGCGGGGCACATTGGCCACCAGTAACGTTTTGAACTGGCAGGTATCCAGATGTCGCCATGACCTCTGTCGTCGGTCATATCCCGGGCAGACCTCTCCGCACTTCGGGCAATGCTGTTCTGCTCCAGGCTCCTGTTCAACGTAAACCTTGACCTCAACCGCTTGCACCGACAGATCAACTTCAGACACCTGCCAGGGTGAACGGATACCCAATATTTGTGTGTATAGCTCTTTGTCTCTCATCCCTCATACGGTAATCTACCCACTCGATCAGGGGAAGAGCCTATAAAGTATGAGCATGCTAGAAATAACATTTGTAGTGCGTTCAGAGCAAATGGTCAAACGATTGTTGCAGGAAACCATGTTAGGTTTCCTGATACTAATTTTATAGATATACCATTCCCGTACAATAAATTTCCATACATCAATATATTTCCATATGATCGCTTTGAATACTATATATCGGAGAATAATAAAATCCCTCGAAAAGAAAGTATCAAGTTAGCACGGCTAGGTTTAGATACTACCTTTGGGGTCGGTGCAATAGAGAAAATCAAAAATCAAGTCATTATAGAATTATCTATTGAATCATCGAATGATCCATGTGCAAAAACTATTGCTTCATGCCCTGTTATTGCTGTATGGCAAACAAAGTCTTTAGATGGTGGAAAGACATGGGGTGATCTAATAATAACTAAGGAGACTATGCTATTTAAGTTAGGCAAAACCAGATTGAATCAGATCGGTATAGCGAAACCAGATAAATATTTAGTAGGGCCGGGTGCATAGGCAAGGGAATTCAAGGGACAGTATATCTATTTCATATTCTATGATTCCATTTTGACAAAGACAATCGAACAATCCTGTCCGCAAATGCAAGTGCACAGCTCAAAGGTAAGCGTCTAGCGAATTACATCTACCCCACCCTTTCTGGAGCCGTCATGATGCGCTCATCATTCATTGACATACTGAGGGCACATCATGAGTTCAAGCTTATCCAAAAGAGAAGCCAATCGCCAGCGCTGGTTTGATCGTATCGAGACCTGGAAGCAAAGCGACCTGACCCAGAAAGCAAACACCCGTGTCTATCTTGCGGCAGGGTCTACGGATATGAGAAAGGCGGTCAATGGGCTGATGGTATTGGTTTGTGATGTATTTGAGTCTGACCCCTTCTCGAGCCATTTGTTTGTTTTCTGCAATCGCCTGAGAGACAGGATCAAGATTCTGTACTGGCATAACAACGGATTCTGGCTTTTCTATCGGCGCCTTGAAAGGCAACGATTCTGGTGGCCCGCAGGCGGCGAACAGGCCCCGATTGAAATCACATCCCGTGAGTTAAGCTGGTTGCTGGAGGGGTTGGATGTGACGCAGGTCAAAGCACATAAAACAGCGAGTTTCCCCTTGTTTTAAAGCATTATTCTGCTGCTTTATGGGTGCGTCTCTGGTATGATATAGCGCATGCATTCAAGCGTTGTTTCTCTTCCAGACGATCCGATTCAGCTCAAGGCAGAGGTCGTTCAGTTACGGGATTCGGTCAAAGAAAAAGAACAGGCATTAACCGAGAAAGCCCAGCGCATAGAACAGTTGCTCGATTACATTCTGCTATTACGCAAACGCCAGTTCGGTGCCAGCGCGGATCGAACCAACAAGAACCAAGCCTCGTTGTTTGATGAAGCCGAGTTGGAGCAACTACTGGCTGAGCTGGATTTACCCGCAGATCCAGATGAAGACAAGTCGGCCCCTCAAAAGAAAGCAACCGACGAACAAGACGAGAAGAAAAAGCCTGTCCATCGCGCACTACCGGCCGATCTCAATCGCATCGAAAAGATCATCGATCTCAGTGATGAAGGAAAGGCCGCCATGGGTGATGACATAATGTTGGCCGTCATTCCCCGCCAACATTATGTCATCACCTTCAAGCGCGCCAAGTACGCACCGAATCACGATGCGGTGGCCGGAGTGGAGCAAGGCATCCAGATCGCCCCCCGCCCAGATCAGATCCTGCCAAAATCCATCGCCCACAGTTCCGTGATTGCCGATGTGGTGGTACGCAAGTTTGTGGATGGATTACCTTTCTATCGACAAGAAGTCATCTACCGCAGAGACAACATCGACCTGAGTCGCCAGACGATGAGCGGTTGGATACTTCAACTCCATGAACGGTTAACCCCGCTGATGGCGGTGATGAAGCGACTACTCTATCAGGGTCGAGTCATCCATATTGATGAAACCCGGTTGCAGGTACTCAATGAACCCAATCGGGACAATACACAATTATCGTATATGTGGGTCTATGGCGGTGGTCCGCCGGATCAACTGGTGATCTGGTATCAATATGCCGACTCACGAGGGAGTGAAGTTCCGGTGGACTTCCTGTTCCCAACAGAAGAAGTGCTGCCAGAGTACGAGATGTATCTGGTCACCGATGGCTACGAAGGCTATAACGCCTTATCCAAATCCCCCGGCATCCTCGGGCATGGAGCCTGCTGGGCGCATGTGCGCAGACGCTTCGTCGAGGCAACACATGGTCGTAAGAATACCGCGGTGGCGCATCAGATGGTGGCATTGATCAGTAAGCTGTACCAGGTTGAGCGTACTGCCCGGGATAAAAACCCACAGGAGCGAGAAGCCATTCGTCAGAAAAAGGCCGCGCCGATCCTGGACAAGATCAAGGTGTGGCTTGATGAGAAGGTAACAAGGGTGCTACCCAAAAGTCCGTTAGGTACAGCCATCACCTATACCCTGAATCTCTGGCCGAAGCTGATGACCTGTCTTGAGGACGGACACATCGAGATCGACAACAACAAGGCAGAGAACGCGATACGTCCCTTTGTAATCGGTCGTAAAAACTTCCTGTTCTCGGGAAGCCCGAGGGGCGCCCATGCCAGTGCCACCCTCTATACCCTGGTGGAGCCGGCCAAGGCGAACAAACTGGAGCCATGGGCTTATCTGAACTACCTGTTTGAACAACTTCCGCTTGCTACATCGGAGCAGGCACTATTGGATCTGCTACCGCAGAATTTAAAAATGGAAGACCTGAAAGGGTAGGGTCAATCCTGTAGTTGCCCAGACGCTTACCGTGCTGTTGCCCCCAGTTGCCCCGGCTGTCAATGAATTTTATTGGTCTGCAATAGACCGTAAGTACGGATAACTAGCTGATAATAGTCAATAAAAAAGCCGTCCTGGGACGACTTTAGGAAGTGCTAATGGTGGAGGCGGCGGGAATCGAACCCGCGTCCGCAAGTCCTCTGCCTTCTGCTCTACATGTTTATCCACGTCTTTTTATTTAACTGCATGCTACCCGACGGGCAGGGAAAACGTACAGCGATTCCGGTTAGGTTTTAACGAATCCGCCCCGAACGTGCTTCATCGCGATCTTATGTGGATGACCCCGGTGATCTGAGCGCATAAGCACACATCAGGCCGAGGGCATTAAAACTGGTTTTTAAGCAGCTAATGCGTAGTTGTCGTCGTTGGCAACTATAAGTGTTACAGCTGGTTTTGAGAGGTAATCTGTCCCTCTACATGCACATCAGGTTTCGCAACCCGCGTCGAAGCCAGGTCGCCCCCATGTCTATAAGTATGGGGGTTGAAAGACAATGTTTCAAGTAAAGATGAGTTGATAGATGATTACCTTTGGTGGGAAGGTAAAAGGGGAAAGGTATAAGATTAAAGGGTAGGAGCGAGCCATGCTCGCGATTTTGTACTTGTACCTTTTATCCGTGTTTCATGATTCGTTGTTTCTGGCGTTGCCAATCCCGGTCTTTTTTCACGGCTCGTTTATCGTAATCCTTTTTACCTTTACCCAGGCCAATTTCGAGTTTGGCCTTGCCCCTGCTCCAGTACATGGCCAGTGCAACCAGGGTGTAGCCCTTGCGGTCTACGGCCCCCATCAGCTTGTCGATTTCCTTTCGGTGCAGAAGCAGTTTACGAATCCGGGTTGGTTCAGGTTTTGTATAGGCAGCAGCCGTTGATAGTGGTGTGATCGTCATCCCGGAAATAAAGGCCTCTCCATGCTTGACGAATACATAGCTCTCGGGCAGTTGTACCCTTCCTTCGCGCAGGCTTTTGACTTCCCAGCCTTGCAGGGAAAGGCCTGCCTCGAATCGATCCTCAATAAAATAGTCAAATTTGGCCTTTTTATTCAGTGTTATCGTGCTGGACGGTTTGCCGGTCTTTTTGTTTTTTTTCGTGGCCATCCGGAAATTATACCGTTTATCACAAGATTATGAACTACTTCTGTGTCATGTGGATAAAGCAGAATGACGTATACGTATGATTATGATAGGGTATTTACAATCTACAAAAGCGAGCAGGCAGTAAACCAGGCGTTTGGACAATTATGTGACCGTGAGAGTGTGAAATGCACAAAAATATGAGAAGGGCGTCTTCGTTCCTGGTTTTTTTCCTGTTATTGGTTGTTCCATTCTTTATATATGCAGCAGAGCAGAGTGAGGCCGTCCGTACCCTGAATGATTTATTCGGGACGATCAACGGCTATCTGGCTACTGTATTTTTCTATGATGTGTATCCAGGTGAGCCTGATATGCCGTTCATCGTCGCCTGGCTGGTAGTTGGTGCTATTTTTCTTACGGTTCGTATGGGTTTTGTGAACCTGAAAATGTTCAGGCATGCCTACCTTATATTACGCGGTAAGTATCAGGTGCCCGGTGCCGAGGGTGAAGTGACTTCCTTCCAGGCATTGACCACGGCATTGTCCGCTACCGTCGGGCTTGGCAATATTGCCGGTGTGGCGATAGCCATTACCGTCGGGGGACCAGGTGCAACCTTCTGGATGATCATCGCCGGCCTGTTGGGGATGACGTCCAAATTTACCGAAGCGACACTTTCGCAAATGTACCGTGAAGTACGACCAGATGGCCATATTATGGGTGGGGCGATGGAGTACCTTTCCCGTGGTTTTGCTGAAAAGGGTATGGCAAGGACCGGGAAAATACTGGCCATTCTCTTTAGTTTTCTGGCCATTGGTGCCTCACTGGGTGGCGGCAATGCCTTCCAGGTGAGTCAGGCATTAACGGCGGTCAAGCAACAGATCCCGCTATTTGCAGAACAACCCTGGGTATTCGGTCTCATTATGAGTTTCATGGTGGGTGTTGTTATTATAGGCGGCATCCGGCGCATTGCTCGTACTGCCGAGGCCATTGTGCCCGCTATGGTGTTGATTTATCTGTTGGCCTGTTTGTGGATCATTATTACCAACGCGGCAAATGTACCTGATGCAATCGATAAAATTTTCAACGGGGCCTTTACGCCTGCTGCCGGTTTGGGCGGATTAATCGGGGTGTTGGTGCAGGGTTTCAAGAGAGCGGCATTTTCCAGTGAGGCTGGTATCGGTTCAGCCGCTATCGCACACGCAACAGCCAGGGTTAAATATCCGGTACGCCAGGGAATCGTTGCCTTGATGGAACCCTTTATCGATACCGTTGTGATTTGTACGATGACGGCACTGGTCATCATTATCACTGGTGTATATGATATGCCGGAAACGGCAGAGCTTGTTAAAGGCAATGAAGGTGCGGCACTGACAGCCTATGCCTTTGGTACCGTGATTTCATGGTTCCCGGTCATTCTTTCTGTCTCGGTGGTGTTGTTTGCGTATTCCACCATGATTGCATGGTCATATTATGGTGAACGTTGCTGGACATATCTGTTTGGCGAAAAGTCTTCCATGGCATTCAGAATTATTTTTGTTATTTTTGTTGTGATCGGTTCTGTCACCAGTGCCAGCAACATTCTGGAATTCAGTGATCTGTTGCTGTTAGGGATGGCGCTCCCGAATTTTATCGGGTTGTATTTATTGCATGGAAAAGTGAGAGAAGGGCTGGCTGAATACCTGTTCAGACTCAGGACAGGCGAGCTGGATCGAGAAGTAGGTCGCAGTAGCGGATAACACCCTGACCCACTATTGGCATACAATAAATAAATAATTAATGAGCCAACTATGACGAGTGAAAGAGTTTCCCATCAAGGTGAGTGGTCTGGCAGTCTCACTTTTTTTCTGGCAGCAACAGGTGCTGTTGTCGGGCTGGGTAATATATGGAAGTTCCCCTATGTGGTAGGACAGAATGGCGGGGGTGCCTTCGTACTGACCTATCTCCTTTTTGTTGTACTCATCGGCCTCCCTATTTTTATGTCCGAGGTCATGCTGGGCCGACGTGGTCGGCAAAGCCCATATAATTCGTTTTATATCATTGCCTCTGAAGACCAGAAAAGCCGGCGTTGGGCATGGTTGGGTGGCATGGTATCCATCTCAGGTTTTTTAATTCTCTCCTATTACAGTGTTGTCGGTGGTGAAGTTATTGCCTATGCAGTCCGTGCTGCATCGGGGACATTTACCAATCAAAGTGCAGACGGTGTAAAGAGTATTTACAATACCTTTCGCGATAACCCGGAAGCACTGCTGGCGTGGCATACCGTATTTATGGTGATAACTTGTCTGGTTGTCAGCAGGGGAGTAAAGCACGGTCTGGAGAAGACAGTGAAGATCCTGATTCCAGCTCTCCTGGGTTTGTTGCTCATTCTGGTCGCTTATACTGCATACACCGGGTCCTTTGTTAATGGCGCCAGTTATATGTTTGATATTGATTTTAAAAAACTGCTCTTTGCCAGGAATGAAGCCGGGATCTACATCCTTGACTCAAACGGTTCCTACCGGTTTACTTTTAAAGGAATATTGACAGCAATGGGACATGCCTTTTTTACATTGAGTCTGGGGGTAGGTGCCATGATGATTTTTGGTTCCTATCTAAAACGTGAGGTATCCATTGCCAAGGTAGCAATGAGCATAGCCTTTGCTGATACACTGGTTGCAATCGTGGCTGGTCTGGCAATTTTCCCGATTGTCTTCACGTACGGGTTGTCGGCATCACAGGGCCCCGGGCTGGTGTTTACTACCCTGCCTATCGCTTTTGGTTCGATGTATTTTGGCAGCCTGATGGGTACGGCTTTTTTTCTTTTACTGTTTTTTGCGGCACTGACTTCAGCAATAGCATTGATTGAACCGACAGTTATCTGGCTGGTTGAGAGGCGTGGCATGACCCGGGTGCAGGCAACGGCCTGGGCTGGTATAGCATGTTGGCTGGTGGGTATTATCAGCGTATTTTCAGAATCGGGGGTAACACTCAGGAGAATATTTTATGTATTGGCAGGCTTTCTGGACATTCCTGATATTGAACTGAGCCACCAGATTTTTGACCTTACCGGGTTTCAGATAATAGACAGTGTTGTAACTCTTGTTATGTTACCTGTTGGCGGTTTCTTGATCGCTATCTTTGCAGGGTGGATAATGAGTCCACAAAATTCCAGGGATGAACTGAATTTAAAAAATGATTTGTATTATAAAATCTGGCAAGCTCTGGTACGTTATATCGCTCCAGCACTGGTCTTTGTCATATTCGTATCCGGACTGATTGAGTGGATATATAAGTATCTTGTCTATCAGCCTGTAATGTAATTTCTGGAGTCAAGGTGACTACAATTCACAGACATGCGCTAACACCCTATAGTGCACAGCAAATGTTTGCACTGGTAGACGATATAGAGGCCTACCCTGAATTTTTGCAGTGGTGTCAGTCTGCTATTGTCCGGGAACGAGGCAGGGATGAAGTGACCGCCAGCCTGGTATTGAGAAAGGGATCAATACATAAGGAATTTACAACACATAACCGGCTGATGCCGGCTAAGATGATCGAAATGAAGCTGGTAGAAGGGCCATTTCATCACCTTGAAGGGTTTTGGAGTTTTGAGCCATTAAGGGAAAACGCGTGCAAGATATCATTTGATCTGGATTTTGAATTTAAAAGCCGCATGGTAGGGCTGATCACGGCACCGTTGTTTAGCCAGGTTGCCAATAGCCTGGTTGATGTCTTTTGTAACAGGGCCGATAAAATATATGGGAAAGAATAAAATCAGAGTCGAGGTTGCTTATGCCTTGCTAAATGACCAGCAAATATTGTCAATAAAAGTTGCTGAGGGAACAACTGCGGGCGAGGCAATTCGGGAATCCGGAATCCTGGAACGATACCCCGAAATTAATCTGGGTGCGATCAACAAGGTAGGTATTTTTGGAAAGCTGTGCAAGCAAGACAGGGTGTTGAATGAGGGCGACAGGGTTGAGATATACCGGCCGCTGATTGCCGACCCCAAAGAGGTTAGACGCAAGCGTGCAGCAGAAGGCAAGGTGATGACCAAGGGGTCGGCTGAAAAAAGTCCATCCTCCTGATTCAATACACAAATTCACTGCCGTCCCGTTAACCCATGACGAATGTAGCTGAAATGTAAGCGGCAAGTGCGTTTCGGGCTAACCCGCAATCCGGACATGAAACC
>ENA-ORDP01000743-ORDP01000743.1-marine-sediment-metagenome-genome-assembly--contig:-NODE-743-length-19777-cov-9.451323_pt1 | contig 19777 bp, 23 predicted proteins | sample MGYA00248627_ERZ508539 | MGnify/ENA primary metagenome ERZ508539 (study PRJEB26208, sample SAMN05571518) | marine sediment metagenome | biome: deep sea; feature: Hydrothermal vent; material... | reverse complement strand
TTACCCAGTCGGCTAATATGTCAGTGGCTAATAATTGTTATACTGGTGGTGCAACTGCATACGCTATATATTGTTGTGACCCGCTTGTTAGTGGAGGTAACTGCCTTGACGCATGGAAGGAGTATGGACAATTTTCAAATGGGAATTGTACTTATGTCATAAATACATGGTCAGGGTATAAGTGTGATGGAACATGGAATGGGAATAGTTCTGGTGGCTGTCCATCTTGTCTAACTGCCATTGGCTCACCTCCTAATGTGGGCAATCCAGCCCCATGTGGTGATATTGTAATGTCTCCTGCCTGTGATAAAAGAACTACAGCCATGAAAACTGGTGGATGTTGCCCGGAGTCTTTACTCTAATGCCTATAGATATGGAAGCTGTTGATAGCTATGTGGAGGGGAAATATCCTGATAAGGAATTTAGTCCCTCTCAAAGGGCTAGGATATGGTTGCAAGAAGTTAAGGGAGTAGAGGTGAATGGAGGGGGGGTTAAGGATAAGGTTGTTAAGCCTGTTAATGGGAAACCAATTGTTAAGGCTTGCCCTACATGTGATAAGGTTATGACAAACTTCCCTCTTTGTAGTGGATGCGAGGCGGCGAAGAAATTGAAGGCTAAATCTGTTTGGATTTGCCCCTCTAGTGAAGGACTAAATGCTCATGTTAATTTGGATGAGAATAATCCTAAACTTTATAGGGATTATTTCATAATTGGTGGAGTTAAGTACTTTAAGGTTGATTGTGAGCAAGAGCCTATTTTGGAGATGGGAGGATTTCTCTAATGGTGTGGTGGATTTGTCCTGATAAATGCTTAGATAACTACTCTAGTCCAGATGCCTCTGGAGTGAATTATTTAGGGACTGGCCCCGGAGAGGATGTCCAAACAGTGCAAGGGAATGGTGCATTTCAACCTATGATTAATGCTAATTATTGTAATCCGACTACTACTCCTACAAATCCAGTTGATTTGGAATATATAACAGGGACAACTTTTGGAGCTTTTCAAAGTTTTAGAAATTGGGAAAAGATAGTAGGTGGTGGCCTTAGACTTAAGACTTCTTTTCAGCACAGTGTAGGGCCTTTTGGCTTCCTAGAATTACCAACATCATATAGGAGGTGGTGTAGGCAGTGGGGTGCGTGGCCTAATCTGGTAAAATTTTATGGCCTGCCCTGGAATGTAAAACCTCACTTTTCTCCAACATTTGAGAGGCTTCACCTATTTATCAGTATTGAGCCGAAGAATAACCTCCCTTTGATTGATGGGAATGGCGATACTTTGCAGTTTAAATTTGATATAAAGGCGACGGTTGACCTAGATACTACTTTGGAGAGTAGGAGTAATAGTGATTATGGATATTTGGGTTCTATTCTACCTACTATGCTGTATGAATTTACTGGTAATTCTACTCCATTTGTTCCTAATACTGGAACGTTCCAACCTCTAATGCCGACAGGAAACTTTTCAAAGTGGAGAAATGTAAATAGTGATGGAAGTATTCATTTAATTTTGTGGATACCAAATGAGGGATTTGACGCAGGTGGGAACCTAATTCCCCAGAGGTCATACTTTTGGAATGATCCTAGATTAACTATTGATATAAACAAGCTGGAAAGGAGGTATAGAAGTGGCAACCTATAATGAAACGTCAGCAGATGCTCTTGCAGTTGTTGATTCTCCAGTTCTTATAAAGTTTAATGACCTGAGTAATGCAGACTCTTTTAATTCTGCTGATGTCTCCAGTTGGTACTGGGAAAAGCAAATACTAGAGGGGCTTACATTAACTGAGGCTTTAAGAGTTCTAAATACTACCCCTCTGGTAATAGAAACTCTCTTGATTGATGATATGCCAAAAGTAGGGTGGTCAATTATGATCGCTGAGGCTCTTGGGATTGCAGACTCTGCTGATAAGATATTAGCCCTATTAGCTTTTGATGTGATTGGATTGGCGGAGGGAATTACCTCTAATTGGAATGGAGTGGATAGTGTATTAGATACCCTTATTACTTTAGATATTCCTAAGTTAAATTTCTTTATATCTGATATAATAGCTGATTCTTTAAATACATCTGGACTTACAACTTTTCAACATGATATGCTACATCAGGTTGAGGAGGTAATTGGCCTGGATACTCTCTTATCAGTAATTGGTACATATACTAGCTCTATTGATGAGAGTATGGATTTTGTAGATTCCTTACTAAAGACATGGGTTCTATTAATAGCAGAGCAGATCACAGGGGTGGATAGTGTGGGGAATAACCTAATTGTGGATAAAATTATCCAGGATTCAACCTCAACCTCTGACGCTATTACAGCGATTCTTAATATCTTTAAAACTCAGGTTGACTCTATTTCAATAACAACCTCCTTATCAAGCATCTTAACTATGAATAATTTCATAAATGAGGTGATTAGTACATCCTGTGATGTTACTTTAGATGGGAAGGTTTGGCAATGTTGGTCACTATCCTCTAAGGCTTTCAACCCCTCAGTTTATACAAATTATAACTTTAACTCTTTTGCTGAAGTAGAGGGATATTATTATGGCGCAAAGGATGATGGAGTCTATCTTCTTGAGGGTGCCGATGATGCAGGGGTTAATATAAGAACTGGTGTTAAGTTTGAGGCAGGGAATCAAGGGACTGAACAGAAGAAGAGATATCGGGCGGCATTCCTAGGGATGAGTGGAACTGGTAGACCTGCTATGCACGTTACAACTGAGGAAGGGATGGATAAATATTACCTCATAAGTGATAGAAAGGCCATAATTGGGAGGGATGTCTATGGGAAGGATTGGACTTTTGATATTGCTGATGTTGATACTTTAGAATTTGTTGAACTTATGCCTGTTATTTTAACTCGTTAAAGAGCATGTACAATAATTGTAAACGCTGTGAGAATAAGATATGACTGATTTTCCAACACAACCTACTATAGTAGAACCTGTAGCTCCTAATTTATTTGATATTAGGATGCCAGGTGAGTTGGTTCTTAATTTACCTGAGATGACTCAAATTGAGCCTATTTTCAGTGGAGGGAATGCACCGACTGGAATTGCATTTTTATATGCCTCTTATGGTACAACTATACAGGATGTTCTTGATGGGAAAATTGAGGGGTATTTTACATATTCCGTTCCTTTGAATATTGAGGTACTTAAGTGGAGTGAGATTAGGGAACAAATTGCTAGTAAGCAACCCAATAGTGATGAATTCTTAAAGAAGGATGCTCTTAGGGGATTTAATACCCCTACTGGTGAGGTGGCTAGTTTAGTTAATAAGAATGATATATCTTTGAGGAAAGCTTTGAGTGATGAGAATTTTAAACAAATCTCTCAACATGCTGAGTTAGCTGTAGGTTTACTTGAATTTGCCTCTAAAGCGGTGAATACTAGGGAAGAGATTGTATTCGACTCTCATCATAGAATACAGGCGGCGACTTTAGATGTGGCGGTTCAACTTGCTAGGGATATCTCAACTGCCTATAGAATCGATCTTGATAAGTATAATAGTGAACTTAGGAAATGGGATATTAAGGTTGTTAATTGGAGGACTAATATCCAGAGGCAACTTTTAACTGTTGAGATTTATAAGGAAAATCTTAGAGCCGCTAAGGTACATATTGAGGCAAAGAATGCTATTTGGGCTTTATACGAGGCGAAATCGAAGTGGTTGATTTTGGATGCGAGTATTCAGGTTATTTTACTTGAAGAGTATAATATAAAGAATGAGATTAAACTTGCACAACTTAAGAAAAATGCGGCGGAGTATGACCTATATACCGCAAGGATTAATGCTAATACTGCACTATTTAGGGTTTACAGGGCTGAGATAGAGGCTGAATTAGTTAAGCTTGAGAAGTATAAGGTTGAGGTTCAAGTTGTCCTAGAGAGGGTGAAGGCGGCGAATGATATAACAGATACAGTTAGAAATCAGGCAGATAATCAGATTAGGGTTGGAAATGCCAAGTTGAGGGCAATGAGAGTTCAATTGAGTAAAGCTTATGAGGAGTTAAGCATTGCTAGGATAAATGCACAAGAGGTAGCATCTAAATATGATATTGATCTCTCAACTTATATAGGAAAATTAGGTAGTTGGGCAGGCGGAGTTACAGAGTTTTTTGACACATATGATGAGGATGATGTTCAAGCTAGGGAATCATATACTTCTGATGTGGGAATAGCAGGGACAGAATCGGCGGATGAACTGAGGGTTGATAGTGATTCAGCTCGAATATATAATGTAGCATATTATGCTAGGCAGGCAAAAAATAGAAAAGCTGATATATCGGCAAATTCTAAACTAACAGCAACTTTAATTCATCAAATTATCCCGGATAACTAATGGCACATATAAAAGCTCCTATAGTTCCTAGTCAACCTAATATTGACCTAAATGAGGGAGTTGAGTTAAAGAGGATTGATTCATCTTCTGTAGGTTGGGGGAGTATTAATATTCCTCTTCCAACTAAGCCTACTTTCTTATTTGGAACACCTCCAAGTGTTGTTGACCCAACACCTCCTGACGACTTAACAGCTGAGATAGAGAAGCCACCTGATGTAACCTATAAGACTATAGAGACTGCTCCACCTCCATCAAGTATAATAAATATACCGGAGCCTCCAGGTGATCTTGTTATAGAGGAATTTGTTGAGCCTATACCTTCTTTTAGTTTAAATAAACTACCGGCGTCAAATCTCAACTGGGTTTATGATGAATATATCTCTAGTTTGGTTGCCTTAATGGAGACTAAATATAATGATTTTGTAATTAATTGGTCACCTGAAGCGTTTGGCAGGGCTAGAGAGCAGGAGGTATGGAAGAGGGAATATAATCCTATGGTAGTTAGAGGGAATAGTGCCCTAAATGATAAGGATTTCAATCATAGGATGGAGGCAAAGGGTGGCCTTGATAGAAGGGTTCTTATCTTAAAAGATGCTATCTCAGTAAAATTAGGTCAAATAGGCCTTTCAGGACAGCAGACCCTTGAGGCTATCAAGAGAAAGCAATATTCTGTGAAGAAAGACTTAGAGTTAGTATATGCAAAGGAGCTTGCAACGGATGCCCTTAGAAAATATTCTGATTCTGTAAGTGCATATAAGGTTCTTATTGAGAGCTATAGGAGGTCATCTGACCTCTATAGAGTTAGGATTGAATGGGGAAGCCTTTTACTTAAATCATACCAATCTCTTGTTCAGGCAGAGGCACTTAAGGGAGATTTAAATCAGACTCTTGTAGATAGGTATAAGATTGAGATATTAATTCAGGAGGCAATAGTTAAACTATATTCTATGCAGATGAACCTGGCTAAGGAATTCTCTAAGACTGAACTTATTGAGATAGAGATTCTTTTAATGGATGTTAGGAAGTTTATGGCACAAACAAAATCTCTTATTGCATCATCAGAGCAGGATGTAATTGTAGCCCTAGTTGAAGCTGATAAGGCTAAGGCTCTTGTTGCAGAGGCTCTTGATCTTAGGGCGTCAACTGGGGTGGATGGCGCCGAGGCTAGATTGACTCAAGCTAAGGATAGTTATACTTCGGATTGGGAGGGATTAAATGAATTACAACAAGCTCTTATAGATACAGCTCCTCTAGTTTCTGAAAGGGCAGAGGCACTTCAAGACCTTATGAATAGTCAGATGGGTGAGAGGGAATCTTTGACACAAAATAGGAGAATATCTCAAGAAACCTCTTTTGATATTAGAGATAATCAAAGCGATCTTAGAGAATTGTCTAATAATTTACAAGAGGATATTGCTGATAATTTATCAGATCTTAAATATAACCTTGAGTCACATAGAAGAATAGTTAATGGAAAGATGGAACTTGCATCCCAATTAGATTCAGAGGCTGAGGTTGATATAGCTAAAAAGATGGCGGTAGCTGATTTAACTAATCATCTAATTCATACAGTAAAGAAGGGATAAATGATTAAGCAATTCCAAGTGGGCGATATTCAGAATAGGCATGGAGGTCTAGTGGAGAATTTTGTCATAAATTCTACATTTGATAGGGTTAGAAGTCTAACAAAGGGGCAGGCTGAGACCTTACAGACTCCAACACAAGGGCATACTATAGTAAATTTGACTAATAAGCAAAGTGATTATAATATTATGATTGCTGAGCCTTGTCCTTCTGATTTATTATACACTTGGGATACTTTGAAGAATGTACTACCTGATGATATAACAAAGCTAAAGGATTTAACAGATAAAGCTAGTTTTGTTAAAGTTTTAATAAGTGAGGCTCTTGATTTAGAGTATAGGTGTTTTGAGTCAAAATTTGAGGTTGTTTCATCAGGTGCCTCTTCGAAATTTGGAATCCTTTTAGGGGATTATAGAGGCTTTATAGACTTTACCTTAGGGCCATTTTGTGCTATGTATGTTTTATGGTTGTTAGGGGAGGTAACTGGCAAGGTATCAAAGGTGGGTGCTGGGGATTTAATACCTCCACTTCCGCCGACTGCTGATGAGGCTAAAGGCTCTGATGAAATTGTGCTAGTTAATAATACTTATTTCTCTAGGTATAATGTAGAAGTATTCCCTGAGGTACTTGAGGGGGAGGAGAGTCTCTCTCCATACTCAACCTTAAGGATGTATCTTGACCCTGAGGATACTTATCCAACACCTGGTGAATTCTTAACTATAGCTATTGGAGCAAATCCTGAGCATGTTTGGTTCTATCAGGAGACTAGTCCATATAACTTTAGTGGAAATTGGTTTGAGACGAGTTATTATTCATCAGGTATTATAAAAGACGTTAAGGATATTGGGGATGATGACTTCACCTATACTGTTTTAATTCAAGGGATAGAATATGTAAATGTTATCTCTAGTGACTATGAAACTTATGTGGTAGATGAGAGGGTTACTTTGATGAAAAATATGGACTATTCTAAAGATACTATGATTTGGAAAGACCTGGTACCTTATTCAGGTTGGACTATAATACCTATTACATTTTATCAGGAGGTAATATAATGGGAGACATTCCATCGAGAACTGTATGGAGAAAAAGAGCAGACTTTAGTGGGTTTTTAAAACAGGCAAAGGAGATTGCTAGAACTCAGAGATCTGCTAGAGTTAAAGCTACATATTTGGCTACACAGTCTAGGGAAAAGAAGGATAGGCTTGATAGACAATTACAGACTAGTGAGAGTGCGAAGGAGAGGGATTTATTTGCACAAACTAGGGATATGAAAATCTCAAGGGAGTTTCCCCAGCAACAGACAGGTAGGGGTATAGCAACAGGGCCTAAGGGAACATTTACCCTTAATGAGAAGACAGGTAATTTTGGCAATAAGGTTGATACTGTGGGGGCTAAGAAGTTTTTGGCTGGTGCAGGTAAGGGATTGAGTTTAGGTCAACAAGCAAGTAATATATCTAGTCCAGTAGGTACTGCTAAAAAGACATCAAGTGCCTTTAAGCCTATCGATGCTAGAAGCCAGAAAGATATTGCATTTACTAAAGCATATAACGCCAGGAACAATGAGACTTCAAGTATAGCTGGTGATATAGCAAGAGGTAGTTTAGGTATTGCAGGTTCAATTGCAAAAGCATCACCTATAGGACAAACTATATCAGGAGTTGGTAAAGCCAGTAAGTTTTTATTTAAACAAAGGACTAAGAAGGATAAGAAGAAACTTCTTCGTAGTACTGGAATGAACAACTTTCTATCTGGATTATAAGGATTAGATTATGGTAGAACCTTTAAGAGCTAACCTCTCTAGTATTGACTCTTTTCTTTATAGAATGAGGTCAAAGAGGAGAGCACAAACCTCTGGTTTGATTAAAGATAGGAATACTGGAGAGAAGGAAATCTCAACTTTACAGAAAAAGAAGGAGGCTATTTTAGGCAATCCTGGTTTATTGGATAAGAGGATACTTAATTACACAAAGACCCTACTTCCCCCACTAGCTAGAAAGGCTAAGGGAAAGGCGACACCTGAGGGAACAGTATTAGCATCTTTTCAAAAGGAAGATCCTCGTAGGGCATCAGGTGCTGTTGTGAGGAAGAGGTTTGTTAAAGAATTAAAGAATCCTGAAAATGCTAGATTTAGTTCTGATCAAATATTTAGTGCTATAACTAAACAGAGGAGGGATGAGATTAGTCCTGCAGTTCTTCAGTTTCATAAGGGACAAAAGGAAGGGTTCTTTGGAGAGAGGAATACTGAGAAGACAAGTAAGGAACCTGTGGGGTATCAGGAATTTCTAGTTCAACAAGAGAATAAGCTCAGAAGTGATAAGGCTGAACAGGTGAAAGGGCCTCCGTTGACTCGACAGGAGATAAGTGATGTTGTAGGTGGGAATACACCTACTCAAATAATGAGCTTTCTCAATTATAAAATAAGAGAGGGTTCTTTATCTAGCCCTATACAATCGGCGGCCATAGGTGGTGGAATTATGGCAGTTGTTCGTGGGGCGCAGGTTGCCCTTAAGGCTTCAAGGGGTCTTCCCTTACCTCCGCAACTTAAAATAGCGGCTATAGTTGCTGATGTAGGGCTAAGCGCCCTCATGGCTATTCCTGAATTTGCATCCTTTGAGTTTGCATTTGATGCAGTTGATAAGTCTGACTATGCTGTGAATAATCCTGATTCATGGGGGCCTACAATTGCTAAGTGGAGTGCTGGTATTGCAGTTAGTGGGGGTGTTTCTTTGGTTACTAGAGATAGCTTCACAGCCATATCAAAGCTGTTAAAACCTGTGAAGGAGGCTGAGGTTGCAAAGAATACTGCATTAGTACTATACCAGAAGAATCCATCGGTAGGTTCTGCTTTAAATTATAGCAAGTTGTTGGATGAAGCAGGTACTACTGCCGATAAAGCCGCTATTGAGATTAGTAGGCTTATGAATAAAAGCACAAAAGAGATGTCTGTTGTGAGAGGGAAGCAACTGGGTGATAACCTTTCTGGTCAAGTTAGAGAGGAATTCAATAGCATTACTACCTCAATGGGTGAGCAATCTATAGAAACAAAGGCACAGAAGTTACTCCCTCCAGGTAAATCACAGAAACTACTTCCTCCATATAGAGGTGATAATCTTAAGACACAACTTGGAATTGCTAGGGAGAAGCTAGACCTTCCACCTATTTGGTCACCAAACGCTGGTGATTCATCTATCAGGATGGATAATGCAATTAAGAGGTTAACGAAACCCTCATTAGATCAATGGAAAAAGGATGTAGGTGAATTCCCTGATACTATGAAGTGGGTGACTGAGAGAATAGCGAAGGGTGATTCTCCTATCACAGCCCTTTATAAGCATAGGCAGTCTGTTCAAGCCCTTAGGGAAATTACAAAAAATGAGAAGAGAATTGAGAAGGTAGCTATTGTCAATGCAAAGAGGAGAGCTAAGTATGCCTTAAAGAAGAAAGAATCTCTCTCTGCTGAGGCGGCTAAGGCGTCAGATGATCTGGCTGTTAAGGCTGAGGTTACTAAGATAGAAGCTGAGAAGGCTGTTAAGGTTAATGAGCAGGTTAAGAAGATAAAGGCTGATAAGATTAAGGCTGATAAAATATCTACAGAGGTTGTTGCAACGGCAGAGAAGAGAATATTAGCCAAAGGGATAGTAAATACAAAGATTGCTAATAAGGTTAATGTAAAGGGTACTAAAGTTGTTGAGAGGCAGATTAAAGCGGAGAAGGCTGTTGAGAGTAAGGTTATTAAAAGTAAGGTAACTAGTGAGGCTGTTAAGTCTTTAGATAAGGAGTTGAGTGTTGCTAGAGGTAAAGCAATAGAGGGTAAAATTACTCAAAGTGAGTATAGCGTGATAAAGGATGGAGTTGATGAGGCTAAGAGTATTGTAAATGTTAAGCCGTTAGATAAGAAGTCTCCTGAATTTACTGCTAATAGGATGGCTATGATTGCTGAAATTGCCCAAAAGCAGAATCTAAAGATAGGTGAGGGAATAGGTAAGAATAAAGTAGCTAAGGGTAAGGTTCTAGAAAGTCAGGGATATACAAAAAATGTCTCTGATAATGTATTGTTTCAATTAGGGGATGATACTCCTGATACATTTAAAGAGGATATTGATAATATATATAAGAAGTTCTTTCCATTAGGAATCATAGCTGTTATAGGTGCAGGTGGCGCCGTTCTTAGTCCTGATTCTGCCGATGCTGGTGTTTTGGATAAAGCCCTAACTGGTGTAATTAAGGTATTTCAAAAGGGAGCAGTCGCTAAGGGGACTTTTAAGGAATATGCAGAGGGAACAGTAGATCAGCAGATTAAAGCTGGAACATTTGTTAGGACTAATGAGTATGTAGATAAGTCTGGGCGGTTGATTATCCCTGATAAGTATAATACTAAGATGACTAAGTCGATCGATTTAGTTATTACAAAAACGAATAAGAAGGGTGAGGAGATAATTCAACCTCTTACCCTTAAAAATGTACTTAAGACGCAGTCATCAGGTGAACAGCCTATTTTTCAACAGGGGAATAGGACACTATATGCAGTTGCACAACAAACTTTTAAGGATATTGCTAATCCAATTACTAATTTAATAATGAACCTAAATACTGCTTTAATCAATAGGTTAAATTGGGGAAAGAATGTAACTAATATTATCGAAGATGCAGGATTTAATAATATGGTTAAGGTGATTGCTCCAAAGACTATAAAGTATGCAAAGATTAGTGAGAGGTTACTCCCTAGATTATCTAAAGCTGATTGGAATTATACAAATAAGAAGCTTATAGTTAGCTATATAGATGATATAATGGAGAATGGATTCTCAAATAAGGGATTTATGAGTACTCTATATAGTCAAGAGGATAGAGCTAGAAGGATTGCTGAGAAGGTGGTGAGGAAAAAACAGAAAGGGATTAGGAAGTTACTTAAGAAGAAGGGGATTAATACTAGGACGAAGGAGGGTAAGAAGATTCTTAAGATCGCCGATCAGCAGGCATTTGCCAGAGCGAAGGAGAGTTTATCAAAAGCGCTTCCTAAGTTGCAAAGTAGGTTTGAAATGCTCCAGGCTGAATATGACCAAACTGTTAGAATACCAACTGAAATGGTTTATGAGAATTTAGCTAAGAGGGCCGATATGGGTTCAATGAGGGTTGCATTAGCTATGGAGGATGATGTTGCATTCACTAGATTCCCATGGCTAGGTAACCTAATGACATCAAAGGAGAAGGTGGCGGTTAGTAGGCTAAGAGTTTTGACTGGGAATATTAGAGGGGAGATAAAATCAAGAGGTGGTAATGTGATGGGAGTTAATTGGTTTCACCACCCACTGCATCCTGATCAAAAGAGGCCGATGTCTAATAGGTTAAATAGCCTCGCCGAGGAGGCACAGAATGCCTATAGGCCTGACTTTACAAGGATGCCAACTAGGCACTTAGGCTCTATATCATTTGTTCCTGATGTGGAGTATGCAATGGCGAGGTATCTACCTGATGTGACGAAGAGATTAGCCTATATGGATTTTTGGGATCCTGGTAAATTGGGTGGGTGGTTGAATGTAAGGAATGAGGCTTTCAAGGGTAGGAATACTGGGCTTCAGCAGTTTTGGAATAACTTTGTGGATTCGACGAAGCCATTTGAGGAGACTTTTACAAGGGAGGCTGCTAATACATACTTACAATTTGAGATTTTTAGACTTCTTGCTCTCTCTCCATCAGTTAGCTTTAAGCATTTAATTAAGTTAAATCACAATATGGCTATATTTGGCCCGAAAGTAGGAATCCAAGCAAGTGCATCTGCCCTTAAATTAAATCTCAAACAAGCCTTCTCTGCTGTGAGGAAATCAGCAGGATATAGCGAGCTTAAATTTAGTGACTTTGAGCAGATAGTTATTAATAGAACAAAGATTGATAATATACTTGAGGTGATTGCAGATGCTATTCCTGGCTCATCAACACCTATAACTGATCTAAAAAGTGCTAGATTTGGTTCAGTTGAATACTTGAAAGCAGGTGCTCAGTGGCTTAATCATAAGGGTTCTCTCCTTGTAAGGGGTGTTGAGCAATATGATAGAAGTGTTTCAGTTGTAGGCTCAATGCTCATGGTGCAAAAGAGGGGAATGACGGCTACGGAGGCACATTTTGCCATAACAGATATGATTTTAAAGTCAAATGGAGTGGCGATTAATAACCATCCTGTATGGTTAAGAGATCCTAATATGAAAGCGCTATTTATGTTTAATGGAACGGTCTTTAGGATTTTCGAACAAAACCTAGATATGTTCTCTAAGACTGCGAAGGTGAGTAAAAATACTGCTAAGATAGCACTTAGGGAAACGAAGAAGAAAATGCTAGATGCTAGTTATAAATTTAAATGGGGTTCTATGCAGGAGGCATGGACTAAGGAGAAGGATATTTTTGATACTCCAGTAGCTAATCAGTTCATTAAAAAGGCTCTGTTATTAGGTGGTGCCGCAATGGGAGCTGATAAGATGCTGAGCCTGGATTTATATAACCATGTATTTCATCTACCCCTCATAGATGTTAATTTAAAGGGAGGGGTTGGAGTTAGAATGAACCCCCTCCAACAGTCTATGTTTGAAGCAGGAAGGCAAACGATGGAGGATAATGTGGAGCCATCCCTCTTTGCCCTTGCAGACTTTTTTAAGCAGACAGCACAGGCGGAATTAAGGGGAGGTAGTATTTATAAATTCCCTAAGATGCTTAATTATGGAGAGCTTCCGGCGATATATAATAGGGAAGATGGGGATCCTGTTCTTGAGGCGGCACAGTATTTATTTGCAGTACCATCCTCTAAGTAACTTATATCATGTACAATTATTGTAAACGATCGAAATTCTAAAAGAAGGAGATAGAAATGGCACAGATTCTTAGACATGCAAATGTCACCCTAACTAATGCAAATACTGAATATTCTTTTGATTTTTCACAAGGTTTAGGAAAGATTCAATTTCAATGTAGGACAGCTTTTGATATTAGGTATTCATATGAGACAGGAAAGGTGGCTGGGCCTACTGCTCCGTATTTTACTTTAAAGTCTGGCTCAGTTTATTCTTGGAATAATCTAACTGCTGGTAGAACTCAAGTATATTTTGCGTGTGCAGTTGCAGGCAAAGTAATGGAAATTGAATATATTTAGGAGATTTTGATATGACTATAATAGGAGGTGTAGGAGTAAGTATTGGCTTTGGAGCCTATTCTAATCTCACAGTTAAGCCTAATATCATAAATTCTGCATACCAGCTAGATATCGACGCCGATTCGATAACGCTGTCGGATGGCCTATCTATTTATGATGCTCTATCAGTAAATCTCACAACTGATATCACGGTCACCGGTGCAAACGGACGTGATGCTGGAAGTGAGGCCAATTCGATATGGTATGGAGTCTATGTCATCTACAACGGCATAACTGTCGCCAGCCTTTTATCAACCTCGTTTACCGCTCCAACGATGCCAAGTGGATACACCTATAAGAGATTTGTAGGTGCAGTTCGTAATGATGGGTCGGGGAATTTCCTTGATTTTATCCAAAGAGGAAATTATGTTTACTATATTTCCGCCGTTGATATCGCTTCAGGATTAGCACAATTAACATACACAGCACAGGATGTCAGTGCGGTATTTCCTACTGCAAGTGGGCGAGTGGCTTCTATGCAGATCGGCGGCTATGCGGTAACTACATGGATGGATGTGTTTTTATCTGCTAATGGTGGAGTAAACACACATTCAAAATTCGGGGCTGGGATTAACGGAAATATTCAAGGAAGCTGGGTTGAAAGGTACGTTAATTGGAATAGTTCTTCCGATTTTATGCCCTGGATAAGTGGAAATAATATCCATTTTGAGATGGATAATATAACTGCTAGAACATACACAATGCAAGGACTTGCATACTATCTTAATTTATAGGTGAGTTATGAAAATATGGTTTAAAAATAATGACCCTACAAAGGTTATCAGTTTTGAAAAAACTGTAGGTGAACCTGACGAAACATCGTTTGAATCTGATATCACGTTTAAACATGGATTTAACCCAGCGTTTTACGATATTGCAAACGGAACGCTTATTCCGAAAACACAAACGGTAGTTGATGCGCTCAAAGCGCAGGAGGTGACGATAGACAATGCACGAAAGGTCGTAAAAGCCAACCGTGTTGCAAACCTAAAAGCCCAGTTGAGGAATAAAACACGGAGTCAACTTTCTGCATATATTGATAGCAAAGTAGCTGACCCAGGTACTGCTGGGGTATTAAAAAACATAACTTTACTACTCAAAGACTTAGAGGAAGAGATGGAATAACCATGGAAAATATCAGCATTTAATCCTATTTTATTAAAATAACTTATTTGACAGAAGGATTTAACATGACTATTATAGGAGGTGGAGATGGAGGAGCTAGTCCTTTAACTACTAAAGGGGATGTAGCTGGATATGATACAGTAGATGCTAGAATTCCTGTTGGTGCTGATGGTCAGGTTCTAACTGCAGATGCAGTTCAAGCTCTTGGAGTTAAGTGGGCAACTCCCTCAGGGGGAGGAGTATCACCCTCATTCTCTGTTCATATGAATGGAGTTAATCAAACAGGGATAGTTACAGGTACATGGACTAAGCTACTATGGTCTACTGAGTTATTTGATACCAATAATGATTTTGCTACTAGTAGGTTTACTCCCACTGTAGCAGGTAAATATTGGTTACATTCAAAAGTATTGTTTAATACAGGATTAGTCACTAATAAAACTTTAAAATTAACCATATGGAAGAATGGAGTTGTTGAGGGAAGAAATCAATTCATTGTTATCAATACTAGCTATAATTCCATTTCTGTAGTTAAATTGGTAGAGGCCAATGGAACTACTGATTATTTTGAAATATTTGCATGGCACGACACCGGACTTAATGAGGAGATATATGGTCCTCCTGCTTACTCATGGTTTGAAGGAAACAAAATAGACTAAAAGAGGATAATATGTTTAATAAAATTTCATATATTTTAAAGGTTAGAGGTAAGGTATTTAATCCAGAGGTTGATTATAGTTTAGTTGATAACTCTGATGGAAATGGCCCATTTATTAAGACTTGGGATAGTGTGAAGTTAGGTACTAAGCCTACAACTCTAGAGCTTAGTGCTTTAGATTCTGATACTAATTTTGCTAGTTATATAGCATCGCAGATTAATAAGGCTTCTAGGCCGGATGAATCTAGGAAAGCATTACGGAAGTTTGCCCTCCTTAAGACCGTCCTCCTTGAGCCGGATTCAGCTACACTGGCGAGGACAAACTTCCAAAAGATTAACATTGCGGTTATAGGTGTTAAGCATCTCCTAAGGATACAGCTTAATGATGACATTGAAAATATGGCTAACTAAGGAATAAATTATGGATAAGTGGATAGGGTTTATTCCCTTCTTAACTCTTAAGGGTGAAGGGCAAAAGGGAACATTTAGATCACAGAGGATAATTGAGGCAATCCTAATAGCACTTTTAACAGCCTTTTTTACCTCATATACTCAGCAGGTAATTATGAAGACAGAGTTAAAGGAGATTAAGAGGGATATTTCCAGAATTGAGGTATCAGTTACTCAAATTAAGAGGGATTTTTATAAGCCATTTATTAGTAATGACTAATGGAGGAATAATGGATGATTTTTGGGAAGGGATTAAATGGTTTAAACCTGAAGAGTTCATGTGTAAACATCTGATGCCAGGTGTATGCGAACATAAGGGTGAGGATATGATGAGTCATGAGTTTGTTAGAAGACTTGATTTCATCAGGGAAGAGTTTGGGAAACCTCTTATAGTTACATCAGGGTTTAGATGCGAAAAATACGATAGATCTATTGGAGGAAAAGGGAATCATCCCAAAGGTGATGCGGGTGATTTGCTAGTTGCAAAGGGAGAGGATATGTATTTGTTTATTGATATTTGCCATAGGGCTAAAATTGCAAGGATAATGGTGTATAAATCAAAACCTCATATTCATATAGATATGATAGTTAATAAGCCGGAGGGACTTTTTGTATTATGAATTTTATAGAAAGACTATTAATTGTAGCCGCTATAGTTGCAGGTATTGCACTTGTGACCTTCTCTTTTGGTTGCGGAGATAAAATCACAAATACTACAACAAACGAAGCGTCTGGAGAAGGTTCGTCCATTGCAACGAACGATGCTGGTGGGAATGCAGGGAGCGACCAGAGCGACAATTCAGATAATTCTATAGATAACTCCGACAACTCCGTGGATAACTCTGATAACTCAGATAGTTCGACTACAGGACAATGAGTTTTTTAACAGGATAAAGGGATGGATAAAAGAGGATACTGAATATGGCGACCCTGGGTTGCCCTATATGAAAGAGGTGTTTTCGATTCGATTAGGTGTGATTAAGAATAGACTTAAACTTTTATGGAGGACGTTATGGGAAAAGATTTAATTGTAAGACTTCTACCTATGCTACTAGGTCAATTGCTCAAGCTCTTGACTCCTGATCTTATGAAGTACCTAGCGGATAAGGTACTAGATGCTATTGAGGGAGCAATAGAGAAATCAGAGACAAAGGTAGATGATGCCTTTCTCCCTCTTATATTAATCATTAGGGAGGCATTTAACATACCTGATAATAATTCAAAGTAAACCTTTGAGTGGGCTAGGATAGATTTCTAGCCCACTTTTATTATGTTAAAACAGTATATCCATCCATTGGTACCTGTACTGGATTCATCATTGGACTGAATGAGACTAGGATACATGGGAAGCATGGCCTTCTTGCACTAATAAAACTAAAAAAATGGTCACCACCTATGGAATCTTTTCCATAGGGAAGGTACCGGAATCCTACTATCCATCCCTTTCTTTTTTTACATTCTAGTGGTGTATATTTCTTATTTCCTGTTGCATAGTCCCATCCCTGTTTTACAGTCTTATGAATGAGTACAATTGAACCCATTAGAGTTTCCCTCTGCTCTTTATTTAATTTTTCCATTTTATTCTCCCTCCCATTTATACCATATTGAGGCATTTATCCCAGGTTGCCTCGTGAATACCTCATTTCCATCCTTATCAGTCATTTTATATTCCCTTGATACAAACCCTCCTCTATATAATGTGTCCATGACTAGATTGAATTTTTGACTATCTATATCCCTCCATACCATAGCCCTAAGTTTAGTCTCCGATATCTTTTTATGTTGCCTTATGATACTCATAATTGCATCAGTATCAATAGCGATGTTACTCCTACCGACGCCAGTAAAAGCCTGTGCCATTGATACCTCACATTCTTCAATTATCTTAATTGCCCTTTTTATATGACTCTCCTCAATAGTTAAGTTACTAGATTGGGATGCCGCAACTAGTTGAGAGACTTTGATAATTTGAGTTTGCTTCCTTTCATACCACCCAGTAAAACTAGGATCTTTGCACAATCTATCAGGGTCTAGGTCATTAAATGAATTATACCATTTTATCCACATCTTTTTAGCCTCAGGGCTAAAGACATAACTACCAGCGATCTTACTAATTACAAAGAGATCTTTTTTTAATCCTACCTGTAGTTTATTTAGATTATTGCTCATCTCTGGAATAGGTATTTTTTTCTGCTTAGTTTGACTATAGACAAACATAATCCTAGAGGTGAGTCCTCCACCTATTGCACTCTGTGGCAGTGAGTTTGATAAGCTATTAGGCGTGGTGGCGGCTAGTAGAGAGAGGAATACACTAGGTATAGTATCTGACCTTCCATGTTTTACCTTATAAACCCATGGTCTTTCAGGTGCATCCCAAAAGTCAGTGAGTAGGACAAGCATTCTCTGATTTGAAAGTTTATTTCCTAGAAATATCTCAAACTCCTTACTTATTACTGTAAGGGAGGAGTGTGTGAACATCTCCCCTCGTGGTGGAACAGGGTCACTTTGGACAGCATCGGCAAGGTCGCGGATGAAGGCCTCTGGAGTTGTTGAGTCAGATGATGTGACTACATCAGGGATATCTGAGAGTATCTCCTGGCCATAGCTAATAGCCTGACTCTTTCTTGCACCCGGAGGCCCCACTAAAACAACATACATGTTAGGGTATATGTTTATCCTGCCCAGACCAAACTTCACTTTCTTCCTAAGTGCCGCTGAAATGCAGGAGAGACCTACCCAAGTATGGAAAATTCTTGGGCTTTCAGTCTCCTCAAGGTACTTCTTATAGGATGTAAGCCAGTCACCTACTTCCCGCACTAATTATCTCTTTTTATAGGAGAGATGTTTCCAGTTGTTACTATATTGCTAATCTCAAGGATTGATACTATAATTCCTGGATGCGTAGACACATGAACGATACCGGTTTCAACCCTGATTAAAATTCTACCAGGGTCATCTACATAACCTAAAAATACTCCCTCAACAGCCGCATTTGTGTTACCAGCTACGAATTGAACACCTATTTTCTGGCCAATTTCTAAATCTTTGTACATTTGTTTTCCTTATTATTTAGTTATTATCTTACTAAGTTTTTCGAGAGATTCAAGAATCCCTAAATTAATTGATGTGCTAGTAACAGTACATCCTAGGTCTACTTTTATTATGAGTTTATTTGAATTACTTTTGTATCCTAAAAGTGTTCCCTTTATAACTTTAGTTATTCTATTAGCTGTAAATTGAAGGGATATCTCTTGACTCATTTCCTCTTTTAAATTTTCATACATTCTATACCTCTACTAGAAGTTCTTTATATGTTTTAAACATTTCCAAATCGGTTGTAATGTGAATAGTATCAATACAGTTGAGGTCAAGTTTTATTATAGCCTTATGAGGCTTTTCTTCGTACCCCTGAAATGCCCCTTCAATTAGTCTAGTTACTTCACCAATTGTTAATTTGATAGCTATTTTATGCCCGATCTCTAAATCTTTGTACATTTGTTTTCCCTTTAAATTTAATTATTTATATACATTAACTATTAGAACAAGTAAAACTTCAATCATTATAAAGCAGACAGCATTTGTTATAAAATTTAGGTGTTTTTCAATTAACTTTAAATATAGTCTCATTTCATTATTCATAAAGTTCCATTTCTCCCCAGTTTTTCCCTACTTTAAAATCTACATCAATTAACATTTCCTCATGATTAACTTTAATAGGCCAAATCATTTCCTCCTTTAAATACCCTACCACAATTGGTACATCCTTCTCAAGGCATTGAACATATATAGCATCGTGGAGTTGAAGCAGTATATCAACATCTTCTCCATGTTTATTGTAGAAGTTCACTAAGGATAGGTTTAACATCTCCCCAATTGTTGATTGGGGCTTATAAGCATAGGCACTTCTATATAGATCATCCCCTCTACCAAAGAATCTCCTCTTTCTTCCAAGCAGGTTTGTTAATGTTCTGGTCTGCCTAAGCTCCTGTTTAATTCCCTCATAGTATGATTCTAGGAGTGGATTCGCTCGTTTAAATAATTCTATTAACTTCTTTGCCTCATGCAGGCTACATTCCAGTTCCTTTATAACAACCTGAGGCCCTCCTGAGTAATTTAGTGAGTGTCTTAATTTTTTTCCTATAAATCTCTGTTCACTACTTATATCTTTGGTAGGTATTCTATACATTAGTGAGGCTGTCAGTCGATGGATATCATATTTTTCTTTTCTCTCAGCATCCGTTTTGCCAAAACCATCCTTGAATAATTTCTTCTGAATATGATCGTTGGATAGGTAGGCCATTACAACCGCCTCGGCTTGAACATAATCAGCCTGTACTATAACTTTTCCCTCATCTGGGGTGAAGATATTCCTTATCTTTTGTGGAATGTTTTGAAGGTTTTTAGGCCCAAAAGGTAAAATGATGTTTTCGGATGAAC
>ENA-ORDP01000742-ORDP01000742.1-marine-sediment-metagenome-genome-assembly--contig:-NODE-742-length-19793-cov-3.135779_pt1 | contig 19793 bp, 18 predicted proteins | sample MGYA00248627_ERZ508539 | MGnify/ENA primary metagenome ERZ508539 (study PRJEB26208, sample SAMN05571518) | marine sediment metagenome | biome: deep sea; feature: Hydrothermal vent; material... | reverse complement strand
GGGCTGCGCGAGGCCATTCATGGCCGTCAGGCGATGGTCTCGCACAGGCGGTCGATGACGCCGCCGATGGTGGCGCCCTCGGCGCGGGCGGCGAAGTTGAGGGCCATGCGATGGCGCAGAACGGGGTGGGCGAGGGTCAAGACGTCGTCGACGGACGGCGCCAGCCTTCCGCTGATGACGGCCCGCGCCCGCGCCGCAAGCATGAGCGCTTGGCTGGCGCGCGGTCCCGGCCCCCACGAGACGTTCTTTTGCACCTCGGGCAGGGCGCTGGATTGAGGACGCCCGGCGCGCACCAGTTCGAGTATGGCCTGGGCCACGCTCTCGCCCACCGGCACATGGCGGATCAATGCCTGGGCCTTGAGCAAATCCTCGCCGGTCATGACCTGGGACGGCGTTTCCTCTTGGGGTCCGGTGGTGGCTTCGAGGATTTGGCGCTCCTCCGCCAATTCGGGGTAGTCGACGTCCACCTGCATGAAAAAACGGTCAAGCTGCGCCTCGGGCAGCGGATAAACGCCCTCCTGCTCCAATGGATTCTGGGTGGCCAGCACATGGAAGGGGCTGGGCAAGGCGTGGTAGTGACCGGCGACGGAGACCCGGCGTTCCTGCATGGCCTGCAAAAGCGCCGACTGGGTGCGCGGGCTGGCGCGGTTGATTTCGTCGGCCATTAGAAGCTGGCTGAACACCGGCCCCTTGATGAAACGGAAGGCGCGTTTGCCGGACTCCGATTCCTCCAGAACCTCGGAGCCAAGTATGTCGGCGGGCATGAGATCGGGGGTGAACTGCACCCGGCGCTCCTCCAGACCGAAAACCACGCCAAGGGTTTCCACCAAGCGCGTCTTGCCGAGTCCGGGAACGCCGATCAGCAACAGATGTCCGCCGGCGAGAAGGGTGATCAGGGTTTCCTCGATTACTTGCTCCTGACCGAAAATAACCCGTCCAACGCTTTCACGGGCCTTGGAAATCACGGCGGCCAAAGCGTCCATCTCGGCGGCGATATTCTTTCCGGCGGTTTTGGCGGAGCTTTCGTTCATGGCGCTGCCGGTCTTTCCCTTTTAAGCGAACAGTTGGAATAAAAAGAAGAGCAAGGCCGCCAGCAACGCCGCCAACGGAACTGTCACCAGCCAAGCGGCGACGATGGTGGTGAGATGCTTGCGCCGAACCAGTTTGCGCGCGCGCGCTTTTTCCATTCTTTTTTCAAGCTTGGCCGGGCTTGCGGTCTTGATGGCGTTATTTACCTCTTCTTCGCGCAAGCGCCGCCTGCGGTAGGACAGATACTCACGCAAAAAGCCAACGCCGAAAACGCCGCCGACGGCGATGTGCGTGGAGCTTACCGGCAGCCCCAGCGCCGAGGCGATGATCACGGTGATGGCCGCCGAAAGCGCCACGCAAAAGGCGCGGGCGCGGTCCAGCTTGGTGATCTGCTGGCCCACCGTGCGGATCAGCTTGGGACCGAACAGCACCAATCCCGCCGCAATTCCAAACGCGCCCACCAACATCACCCACAACGGCACCCCGACTTCCTTGGAGATGCCGCCGGTGGCGGCGGCGTCGACGATGGCCGCCAGCGGTCCAACGGCGTTGGCCACGTCGTTGGCGCCGTGGGCGAAGGAAAGCAGCGCCGCCGAGAAAATGAGCGGAATGGTGAACAGGGTGCTCACCGCCTTGCGGCGGTTTTCAAGGGTGGCGGAAGCCTTGACCACCACTGGCTTCACCAAGGCGTGGCCGACAACGAAAGCGCCGGCGCCGATAGCGGCGATCATCCAGGCGTCCGGCTTCCAAATTTTCTTCAAGCCCTTCATCACCAGATAGACCGCGAAGACGCTGGCCATGATCGACACCAGCACCGGCACCCAGCGGCGCGCGGCGACGATCATATCGTCATTGTAGTAGATGAAGAATTTAATGAAGGCGAGAAAGCCTGCGGCGATAAGGCCTCCGAGAACCGGTGAAATAACCCAGCTTGCGGCGATCTTGCTCATGGTTCCCCAGTTGACGGCCGCCATCCCCGTGGCGGTGATTCCGGCGCCCATCACGCCGCCGACGATGGCGTGGGTGGTGGAAACGGGCGCGCCGAGATAGGTGGCGAGATTAAGCCACAACGCGGCGGCCAGTAGCGCCGCCAGCATGGCGCGGATAAAGGTTCCGGTGTCGGGGAACAAGGCGGGGTCAATGATCCCCTTTTTAATGGTGGAAACGACGTCGCCGCCGGCGAGGATGGCCCCCGCCGCCTCGAAAATGGCGGCGATGGCCAACGCGCCCACCAGGGTCAGCGCCTTGGAGCCGACCGCCGGGCCGACGTTGTTGGCGACGTCGTTGGCGCCGATGTTGAGCGCCATATAGCCGCCGATGATGCAGGCGGCGACGACATAAAAGCTGTAATTTGTTCTTGGCGACAAGTCGTAGAAGGCAATGAAGGCGGCGATGCTTATGGCGACGAGAAAGACAACGCCAAAACCAAGTTTGACGATTTGCTGGCCGGTCTCCTGAACGGCGGCCTCCAGAAGGCCGATTCTTTTAAGGTCTTTGTCCAGAGTGGTTTTTTTGCGCGGACCGGAATCGTCCATTTTATTTCCTTCACTCTTTAGATTCAGCCGCTGGAGTGTTGATGAATGTGAACGTTGGCGCCGCCCGCATCATCGAGGATGGAAATGGCTTTGCTTTGCCGTTTTTCGCCCTCCGCCCGCACCCACAGGATAACGCTGCCCGCTTCCAACGAACGCGCGAAGTCCTCCGTGTGGGGCGTCGAGGTGGCCTGGTCAAGAAGCTCCTTTATGGCGACGCCGCCCACCGCCGCGCCGATCAGACCGGCGACGGTGGCGGCGAAAGGACCGCCGACCAGTAAAATGGCGCCGGACGCCACCAAGGGTCCTTCATACTTAAGCTCTCCGATCATGGCGGTGAGAACATCCTTCCAAGGATCGCCGGGCTTTCCGGCGGCGTCGATGGATTCGTGAGAGGACAAACCGTTCAAATCAGATCGCTCAAATCCAGTTTCGATCAGCGCTTTGACGGCGTTCTCGAAGCCGCCGCGGTCGGCGAAAAGGCCGGCCATTTCGTGGGCCGGCTCGGAACTGTTGTTGTCGCTCACTGGAAATCCCTATTCAAAAAAGATTTTCCCATATTGCCTAAGGCCGCGCGCGAATCATAGTCCCAAGGATGCTGTCTGTGCTATGTTGCCGCCGTGCATCAGACGAGTCCAAATAATAACCCTGACGCCGCCCCTAAAACGGCGGCTCCAAAGGGTGACGTAACGCCCATGATGGCCCAGTTCCTGGACATCAAGCGGCGCCATCCCGACTGCCTGCTTTTTTACCGCATGGGGGATTTCTATGAACTGTTTTTCGACGACGCCGCCGCCGCCGCCGAGGCGCTGGACATTACGCTGACCAAGCGCGGCAAGCACAAGGGCGCGGACATCCCCATGTGCGGCGTTCCCGTGCACAGCCATGACGTCTATCTGGCCCGCCTGATAAGAAAAGGCTTTAAGGTGGCGGTGTGCGAGCAGATGGAGGACCCGGCGGAGGCCAAGAAGCGCGGCTACAAGGCGGTGGTGCGCCGCGACGTGGTCAGGCTGGTGACGCCGGGCACCTTGACCGAGGACACGTTGCTGGACGCCCGGCGCCATAACTACCTGGGCGCCGTGGCCGAGGTCCGCGGCGATTTGGGACTGGCTTGGATCGACGTCTCCACCGGCGATTTTTACGCTCAAGCCGTTTCCGCCTCGGAACTGGCCGCCGCCCTGGCCCGCCTAGACGCCGGGGAGCTGCTGGTTTCCGAGACTCTCTCTCAAAGGCCCGAGCTGTTCGAGACTCTTGGCGATTGGCGGCGGCGCCTGACCACCTTGGCGCCCAGTTGCTTTGACAGCGAGAACGCCCGCAAGCGCCTGGAAACCCTCTATCAGGTGAAGACGCTTGACGCCTTCGGCGATTTTTCGCGGGCTGAAACGGCGGCCGGGGGCGCCCTCGTCGGTTATGTGGAGTTGACGCAAAAGGGGAAATTGCCGCGAATCTCCCGGCTCCGCCGCCTCGACCAGGGGGCGTTGATGGAGATCGACGCCGCCACCCGGCGCAACCTGGAGCTTTCCCAAACCCTGAGCGGCGCACGCAAGGGATCCCTTCTCGGCGTCATCGACCGCACCGTGACCGGGGCCGGGGCGCGGCTGCTGGCGGCGCGGCTGGCGGCGCCTTTGTGCGACCCGCGGGCCATCGACGACCGTCTCGATATGGTCCAGTTCTTCGTCGATGGGGAGCGGCTTCGAGACGAGGCGCGGACCCTGTTCAAGCGTTGCCCGGACATGGAAAGGGCCTTGTCGCGCTTGACCGTGGGGCGCGGCGGTCCGCGCGATTTGGCGGCGGTGCGGGGCGGCTTGGCGCTGACAGCCGAGTTGCGCGATCTATTAAGCTCCGAGAACCTTCCGGCTGGGATCAAGACATGCATGGAGGAGTTTGGCTTCCACGGCGAACTGGTGGACCGCTTGAGCCGCGCCCTGGCGCCCGAGCCTGGAGCCTTCGCCCGGGACGGCGGCTTCATCGCCGAAGGCTACGCGCCGGAGCTGGACGAGTTGGTGACGCTGCGCGACGAAAGCCGCCGCCTGATCGCCAATCTGCAAAGCCGCTACGCCGGCGAGACCGCCATTCAAACCCTCAAGATCAAGCACAATAACGTGCTCGGCTATTACATCGAGGTGCCGGCGGCAAAAGCGGAAAAAATGCCGTCGGACCCCGAGCAGCCCTTCATCCACCGCCAGACCATGGCCAACCGGGTGCGCTACACGACGGTGGAGCTGGGCGAATTGGAGGGAAAAATCTCGCGCGCCGCCGAACAGGCGCTGGCCTTGGAGTTGAAGCTGTTCGAGGATTTGGCGGGCGAGGTGGCCGGACGTTCCGACTCGGTGGCTCTGGCGGCGCAAGCGGTGGCGGCGTTGGATGTGGCCGCGGCGTTGGCTCAACTTGCCGTCGACAGGAACTACCGCCGCCCGGTGGTCGACGACGGCCGGGGCTTTGAGGTCATGCTTGGCCGCCACCCCGTGGTCGAGGCGGCCCTTGAGGAAAGCCAGGAAGGCGCCTTCGTCGCCAACAACTGCGACCTTTCGGACCTTCAACGGCTTTGGCTGCTGACCGGCCCCAACATGGCCGGAAAAAGCACGTTCTTGCGCCAGAACGCGCTGATCGCCGTGCTCGCCCAGATGGGCTCCTACGTTCCCGCCGAAAGCGCCCGCCTGGGCGCCGTCGATCGGCTGTTCTCGCGGGTCGGCGCGGCGGACGACCTGGCGCGTGGGCGCTCCACCTTCATGGTGGAGATGGTGGAAACCGCCGCCATCCTCAACATGGCCGGTCCCCGGGCGCTGGTGATCCTGGACGAAATTGGGCGCGGAACCGCCACCTATGACGGCCTGTCAATCGCCTGGGCGGTGGTCGAGCATTTGCACGAGAACAATAAATGCCGGGCCCTGTTCGCCACCCATTACCATGAACTGACGTCCCTGGCCGCCAAGCTCGACGCCCTGTCGTGCCACACCATGCAGGTCAAGGAGTGGAAGGGCGACGTGGTTTTCCTGCACGAGGTGGCGCCGGGCTCGGCCGACCGTTCCTACGGCATTCACGTGGGCCAGTTAGCGGGCCTTCCGGCCAGCGTCGTCGCCCGCGCCGAGCAGGTGTTGAAAACCTTGGAAAAAGACGAACAATCCGGCGCCGTCACCAAACTGGCCGACGACCTGCCCCTTTTCTCGACGCTGGAAAAGGCGGCCCCGCCCCAAGCCGCCAAAATCTCCGCCGCCGATGAGGCCCTAAAAGACATCAACCCCGACGACCTGACGCCAAAAGAGGCGCTGGAGGCGTTGTATAAGCTTAAGGGGCTGTTGGCGGATTAGCCGGCGCCATATTCACCTCCCGCTTTATCTTAACGAAGCGGTCGCTTATTAATAAGCAAATGACACGCATCCCCAAGCCGCGCGACATCATTGACCGCAAGGCGCTGGCAGGAAAGCTTTCCGGCTTGGCCGAAAGGTCCGGCTATTCCTCCAGCGTCCAGCCCAAAGTATTGGAGGTTTTGAAAACCGCCCTCTCGGGCGGGATGAGCGAGACGCGCCGCCGCTTCGAGGAAGAAGGAGCCACGGGCTCCGAGGTGGCGCGCGCCAACGCCTTCCTGATCGATCAATTGGTGCGGGTGATCTACGACTTCACCCTCGAATACGTCTATCCGCTGGCCAACCCGACCACCGGCGAGCGTCTCTCGGTGGCCGCCACCGGCGGCTACGGCCGTAGCGAACTGGCGCCCTTTTCGGACATCGACTTGCTGTTTCTGCTGCCCTACAAGCAGACGCCCCACATCGAGCAGGTGGTGGAGTTCATGCTCTATTTGTTATGGGACTTGGGGCTCAAGGTGGGCCACGCCACCCGCTCCGTGAAAGAGAACATCCGCCTCGCCGGCCAGGACCTGACCATCCGCACCAGTCTTCTCGAAGCCCGCTGGTTGTGGGGGAACACGGAGCTTTTCAACGAGTTCAAACAGCGTTTTTCCAGCACCATCGTCGCCGGCGGCGGTCCTGACTTCGTTGACGACAAGCTGGCGGAGCGCAACGCCCGCCATGAACGCATGGGCGACTCCCGCTATGTGCTGGAGCCCAACGTCAAGGAAGGGAAGGGGGGCTTGCGCGACCTGCAAACCCTGTTCTGGATCGCCAAGTTTCTATACCGGGTGGATGACGTCGATGAATTGGTGGCCCGAGGCGTGCTGACCTCCGGCGACGTCAAGCGTTTCGACAAGGCCCAGGACTTTCTTTTGACGGTGCGCTGCCACCTGCATTACTTGTCCGGGCGCGCCGAAGAGCGCTTGGGCTTCGATATCCAGGAGGTTATCGCCGGGCGCATGGGCTATAAGGACGGCGGCGTCGCGCGGGGCGTCGAGCTTTTCATGAAGGACTACTTCCTGATCGCCAAGGACGTCGGCGACCTGACCCGCATTCTGTGCGCGGTGTTGGAGGAAACCCATAAAAAACGCCGTTTCCGCCTGCCCTCGATTGCGCGGCCTAAACCCGTCGCCGCGGGATTCAAGGTCGATGGCGGCCGCTTGAAACTGGAGGACTTCTCGGATGATCCCGTCAAGATCATCCGTCTTTTCCATGAGGCTCAAAAGCTTGGACTCGACATCCATCCCCAGGCGTTTCGCGAAGTCTCCCAGCGCCTGGACCTGATTGACGACGGCTTCCGCGCCGATGAAACGGCCAACCGCCTGTTCATGGAGATTTTGACCTCGGGGAAGGACCCTGAAAAGACGTTGGCGCGGCTCAACGAAGCCGGCGTGATGGGGCGCTTTATCCCCGACTTCGGGCGCGTCGTCGCCCAGATGCAATACGACATGTATCATATCTATACGGTGGACGAGCACACCATCCGCGCCATCGGCGTCCTCAACGCCATCGAACAGGGGCGGCTCAAGGATGAGCTGCCGGTGGCCAGCGCCATCATTGGCCAGCTGCAGTCGCGCGACGCTCTTTATGTGGCGGCGTTGCTCCATGACATCGCCAAGGGACGCGGCGGAAATCACTCCGAGATCGGCGCCGAAATCGCCACCACCCTGGCGCCGCGGCTGGGCTTGAGCGATTGGGAGACCGAAACCGTGTCGTGGCTGGTGCTGCATCACCTGTTGATGAGCCGCACCGCCTTCAAGCGCGACTCGGACGACCCCAAGACCGTTCACGACTTCGTGAAAATCGTGCAATCTCCGGAACGCCTGCGGATGCTGGTGATCCTGACCGTGGCCGATATCCGCGCCGTCGGCCCCCGTGTGTGGAACGGATGGAAAGGGGGGCTCCTGCGCGAACTCTATTACCGCGCCCTGGACGAAATGACCGCCGGGGTGGACCCCGGAAGCCGCGAAGCGCGCGTCGAGGAAGCCAAGAACGCCATGCGCGATCGATTGAAGGATTGGCCGCCTCGGGATGTGGAAAAACATATTGAGCGCGGTCCTCAGGGGTACTGGCTTCTTTTTGACGCCGGCACCCTGGCTCACCACGCCTATCTGGCCCGAAAAGCGGAGCAAGAGGAGCTGGCCCTGCATATCGAAACGCGGGTGGATGATTTCCGCGATGTTACGGAAATCGTAATTTATACCGCCGATGATCCCGGCCTGTTTTCGCGGATCGCCGGGGCCATGGCTCTCAGCGGCGCCTCCATCGTTGACGCCAAGATCGTGACCCTGGCCAATGGCATGGCGCTCGATACGTTTTCCATACAAGATTCCGCCGGCGGCGCCTTCAGTAACAAACGGCAATTGAAAAAACTGTGGCGCAATATCGAGGAGTCCCTTTCGGGCCATATTCACCCCGCCCGCGTTCTTGAGGCCAGACGCCAAAAAGCGCCGCCCAGCCGCACCCACGTCTTCAAGGTTCCGCCGCTGGTGCTGGTGGACAACAAGGCCAGCGCGAATCATACGGTCATCGAGGTTAACGGCCGCGATCGATTGGGGTTTCTCCACGACGTTACCGCCGCCCTCAAGTCCTTAGGATTGCAGATTTACAGCGCCCATATCTCCACCTATGGCGAGCGTGTGGTCGATGTGTTCTACATCAAGAATATCTTTGGGCTGAAAGTCACCGACGAGGAAAAAATCAAGGAAATCCACGACCGGCTTTTAAGCGCCGTGACCTTGGAAGGTCAAAACGGCGGGTCGGTCGCCGCCTAGTGGCCTTTTCAGCGTCATAATTAACGGCTAGATAACTCTCATGGCGCTATTCAGATCCATCGTCACCGTCGGCGGCCTCACCATGGCGAGCCGCGTCCTCGGGTTTATCCGCGACATCCTGATCGCCGCCATTCTCGGCGCCGGCATGCTGGCCGACGTCTTTTTCGTCGCCTTCAAGTTTCCCAACCTGTTTCGCCGCCTGTTCGCCGAAGGCGCCTTTAACGCCGCTTTCGTGCCTTTGTTCGCGGGGCTCCTGGAGGAAGAGGGCGAAGACGGCGCGCGCGCCTTCGCCGAGCAGGCGCTGGCCGTGTTGCTGTGGGCGCTGTTGATTTTCGTCGCCGCCTTCGAGCTGGCCATGCCGTTGTTGATGTACGGTTTCGCCCCGGGATTCGCCGCCACGCCGGAGAAGTTCGATCTCGCCATATTGCTGACCCGCGTCACCTTCCCCTATTTGCTGTTTATTTCCCTGGCGTCGCTGATGGCGGGAGTCCTGAACTCCCTGGGCCGCTTCGCCGCCGCCGCGGCGACGCCGATACTGCTTAACCTGTGTCTCATCGGCGCCATTCTCGGGTTGGCGCCGCTGATGGCGTCTCCCGCCCACGCCCTGGCCTGGGGCGTCGCCGGGGCGGGATTGACGCAGTTTGTCTGGATGTACGTCTTTTGCGCCCGCGCCGGCATGCCTTTGCGACTGCGCCGTCCGCGCCTGACCCCAACTGTCAGCCGGATGCTTAAACGAATCGTTCCGGTGGCCATCGGCGCCGGCGTCTATCAGATCAACCTGTTGATCGACACCATCATCGCCTCGTTCCTGCCCACCGGGTCTATCTCGTATCTGTTCTTCGCCGACAGGGTGAATCAGTTGCCGCTCGGCGTCGTCGGGGTGGCCGTGGGCACGGCGCTGCTGCCGCTGCTTTCGCGCCAGCTGCGCGCCGGTCAGGATGTGCAGGCCATGGACAGCCAGAACCGGGCGCTGGAGTTCGCTTTCCTTCTGACGTTGCCGGCGGCGGCGGCGCTGATGGTCATCGCTCATCCGGTGATCGCCGTCCTGTTCGAGCGCGGCGCCTTTGGCCCTGGAGAGGTCCAGGCCACCGCCCAGGCGCTGTCCGTCTACGCCGCCGGCCTTCCCGCCTATGTTTTGGTGAAGGCGCTGGCGCCGGGCTTCTTCGCCCGCGGCGACACGGTGACGCCGGTCAAGGCCGGCGTCGCCGCGCTGGTCGTCAATCTGGTTTTGAACCTGGCGCTGATGGGGCCTTTCCTGCATGTGGGAATCGCCATGGCGACGGTGATCTCATCATGGCTCAACGCCGGTTTGCTGGCCGTCATCCTAATGCGGCGCGGCCATTTAAAGATCGACGGCCGCTTGAGGTCGCGTCTTCCCCGCATGGCGGCGGCCAGCGTCGGCATGGCGGTGGTTTTGCTGCTCGCCGCGCCGGGACTTGAGGGCATGCTGGCCGGGGATTTGGGGGCGCGCGCAACGGCCTTGGCGGCGTTGGTGGCCGGCGGCCTCGGCGCCTTCGCCATCCTCGCCCAAGGCCTCGGCGCCGCCAACCTGAAAGAGCTGAAGCGCTTCAAGAAAAAGAACGTCTCTTGACCGTCTGTTCCCATAAGCGCCATAACACCGACAGACCCAACGGAGCCTGACCATGAAGCGCATTTTCTCGGGCGTGCAGCCCACGGGCAACCTGCATCTGGGCAACTACCTGGGCGCCATCCGCAACTGGGTGCATTTGCAGGATGACTATGATTGCCTGTTCTGCATCGTCGATCTGCACGCCATCACGGTGTGGCAGGACCCCGCCGGGCTTTCCGCCAACACCCGCGAGGTGACAGCCGGCCTGCTGGCCGCCGGGGTCGATCCCGCTGACAACATCATCTTCAACCAGAGTCAGGTTTCCGGCCATGCCGAGCTTGCCTGGATTGTCAACTGCGTCGCCCGTTTAGGCTGGCTCAACCGCATGACCCAGTTCAAGGAAAAGGCGGGAAAGCACAAGGAGAACGCCTCGGTGGGCCTGTACGCCTATCCCAACCTGATGGCCGCCGACATCCTGCTTTACAAGGCCACCCACGTGCCGGTGGGCGAGGACCAGAAGCAGCATCTGGAGCTGGCCCGCGACATCGCCCAGAAGTTCAACAACGATTATAAAACCGATCTCCTGCCCATTCCCGAGCCGTTGATTTTAGGCGCCGCGGCGCGGGTCATGAGCCTGCGCGACGGAACCAAGAAGATGAGCAAGTCGGACCCTTCGGACCAATCGCGCATCAACATGACCGACAGCGCCGAGGACATCGCCCGGAAAATCCGCAAGGCCAAGACCGATCCAGACAACCTGCCGGACTCCCCCGAAGGCTTCGAAGGCCGTCCCGAGGCCGCCAACCTGATGGGCGTCTACGCCGCTTTGTCGGAAAGTTCCATCAAGGATGTCTGCGCCCAATTCGGCGGCGGTCAATTCTCCGGCTTCAAGCAGGCGCTTTCGGATTTGGCGGTGGCCAAGCTCGCTCCCATCCAGGACGAAATGCGCCGCCTGATGGCCGATCCGGCCCATGTGGACGGGATTTTAAGCGACGGCGCCGAAAAAGCCCGCGCCATCGCCGAACCGATCCTCAAGGAAATCCAGGACGCCGCCGGCTTCCTGAGGGCTTGATATTCACCTATTTTAAGTCCATCTAAAAAGCTCAGAACAAAAATAAAGAGGCGACGAATGTTCATTCAAACCGAAGGCACGCCCAACCCGGCGACCTTAAAATTCATTCCCGGCTGCCAAGTCATGGAAAAAGGCACGGCCAATTTCTCCAGCGCCGAGAGCGCCGGGCGTTCGCCTCTGGCCTTGCGCCTGTTCGAGATCGAGGGCGTGGCCGGCGTCTTCCTCGGCGGCGATTTCATTACCGTGACCAAGACCGACGAAAAGAGCTGGGATGCTCTAAAGCCCCTGATCCTGAGCGCCGTCATGGAGCACTTCACGGCGTGCAAACTGGTCATCGAGGAAGGCGCTGAGGACGCCGCGGGCGGCGATGACGACGCCATTGTCACGCAGATCAAGGAGCTTCTGGAAACCCGGGTGCGCCCGGCGGTGGCCCAGGACGGCGGCGACATCACCTTTCATGACTTCGCCGACGGCGTCGTTTACCTTCAAATGCAAGGGGCCTGCCAGGGCTGCCCCAGCGCCTCCATGACGCTCAAGCACGGCATCGAAAACATGCTGAGGCACTATATCCCCGAAGTGAAGGAAGTGCGCTCGGTGGACGAGCTTTAGCTTTCCGGCATCAAGCCCTCGGGCAAGGCGGCGTCTTCAAGGACCGGGTGGTCGCGGCTGTTGAAAAGCTGGTAGTGCCACCATTCCTTACTATAGAAGTCCCATCCCGCCACGCTCATCAGACCGAGAAGAAGAAAACGGTTGCGTTGGGCTTGGGCGGAGATTTCGCCGGCGCCATGATGTGAAAGCGGCGTGAAGGCGTCGAAGGTTGTTCCCATTTCCAACTCCGCGCCCGCTTCATCCACCAAAGTCAGGTCAACGGCGGCGCCCCGCGAATGGGGCGAGCCGCGCCGGGGGTCGGCCAGAAAATCCGGGTCGGGGGTGTGATTCCACAAGACCCACTGGGCTTCGGAGGGGCGCCACGCGTCGAAGATCTTGAGGCGCAGACCTTGAGCCGCCGCCAGCTCCACGGCGCGTCCGAGCAGCTTCCCGGCGTCCGGGTTCAGATAGCACGCCGCGCGCGCGTAAACAGGCTTTCCCGTGAAGTTCTGCGCCGTGGCGTAAAGTAGCTCCAGTTCAACGCCGTGGCTTTCCGGGGTTATTTCGATGAGCGGCGGCTTCATGTCATTCCTCTTGTTCCTTTTTGGGCGTCTTTCGCGCAGAATCGCAGTATAACCTTCCAAAGGGTATTGTTTCATGAAGATTCTGGCGTTGGAAACGGCCACGTCCGCGTGTTCGGCGGCCCTCTGGAAGGACGGCTCCGTCGCCGCGCGGCGGCTTGAGGGAATGGCGCGCGGCCAGTCCGAGGCGTTGATGGGAATGGTCGGCGGCGTTCTCGACGAGGCGGAGTGCGCATTCTCCGATCTCGACCTGCTGGCGGTCACCGTCGGGCCGGGGGCCTTCACGGGTTTGCGCATCGGCTTGGCGGCGGCCCGCGGGTTCGCCGTGGCCCAGGGCCTGCCGTGCCTCGGCGTCACTACCCTGGAGACGGTGGCCCATCAGGTCCCTGAAGACGAACGGGACGGCAAGACCCTTTTGGTGGTTCTGGAGACCAAAAGGGAAGACATCTACGCCCAGGCCTTCGACGCCGGCCTGAAGCCTTTGGGAAAACCCGAGGCCGCGCCTCCCGGCGGCTTGGCCCGGCTGCTTCCCGCAGGGCCGGTTCTTTTGGCCGGCGACGCCGCTTTACGCGCCTTGGAGGAATTGAGAGATGCTTCGCTTAGCGCCGCTCCCGGCTTTCCCGACGCCGCCGCCGTCGCTGAAATCGCCTCACGGCGCTGGCGGCCCGGCGAGGCGCTTTGCCCACCGGCGCCCCTCTACCTGAGGCCGCCCGACGCCTCCATCCCCAAGAATGGCGGCCGCCTCAGGCCGTGATCGCCCTTATTCCTGAGTATTAAATTCAGACGTCTTCCTTGCGGATAAGCAGGCGGTGGACCGACTCCTCTCCCAAGGCTGGGTCTTCGGCCTCCATGGAGAGCACCGTGTGCCCGTGCTCCAGCACCGACCGGGGGACGTTTTTCAGGGGTTCGGCGCCCTTGAGGCGCACCTCGGCGACTTGGCCGGGCTTCATTTTTTCAATTAATAACTTGGTTTTAACAAATGTCAGCGGACAAACTTCCAGAGTTATGTCGAGAAACAAGTTAATATCGATTTTCATATTGCTGCTTATTGCGTTTTTCATTGGAAGTTCTTGCGTTTTTTGAAAAAGTAAATTATACGTAAGTTACCTTAATAAAAGATTGGAATTTTCTTAAATGAGCGAAAACCCCAATGTAAATGAATTACTGGAGTTAACCACGGAAATTGTCGCTTCCCACGTTGGCAATAATTCAGTTGCTATTGGCGATATGCCTCAGTTAATTCAAGAAGTTTATAAGGCTTTGATGTCGGTGGAAACCGCCGCCGCGACCCCCGAGCGTCCAAAGCCCGCCGTGCCGATTAGGAAATCAGTATTTCCTGATTACGTTATTTGTCTTGAGGACGGCAAGAAATTAAAGATGCTTAAGCGTCACATTAAGACCGCCTACAACATGACTCCCCCTGAGTACCGGGAGCGTTGGGGGCTGCCGCCCGATTATCCCATGGTGGCGCCGAATTACGCAAAGCATCGTAGCGCCTTGGCCAAGAAAATCGGTCTCGGCACCAGGCCCCGCGTGCGCCGCCGCAAGGGGGGTTGATTGCGCCCAACTCTTTTAGGTCTTTATGTGGGGCGTTTTGGCTCGGTTGAGCGTTAGCCCTGGGAAATGGCAATGCCGCCGCCGTCACGCATCGAGAAACTTTGTAATCAAAAGAAAATGAAAATGACCGGCCAGCGCCGGGTCATCGCCCGTGTTCTTTCCGAGGCCAAGGACCATCCGAACGTAGAGGAAGTCCACCGGCGGGCGGCCAAGATCGATTCGCGCATCAGCATCGCCACGGTCTATCGCACGGTGCGCATGTTCGAAGAAGCCAACATCATTGAGCGCCATGAATTCGGGGATGGAAAATCCCGCTATGAAGAAGCTTCCGATGACCATCACGACCACCTGATCGACGTTAATTCCGGCAAGGTCATGGAGTTCCACAGCGACGAGATCGAGGCCTTGCAGGAAAAAATCGCCGGACAACACGGGTTCAAGCTGGTGGGACATCGGTTGGAGCTGTACGGCGTTTCCCTTGATCAAAAGAAGACAAAGGACTGAGATTCAGCAACGGCCTTGGCGAAAAAACTTCACATTAAGACATACGGCTGCCAAATGAACGTCTACGATTCCGCCCGCATGGCGGATGTCTTGACGCCTTTGGGCTACGCCCTCACGGATCAGGCCGAGGGCGCCCACATGGTCATCCTCAACACCTGCCATATCCGCGAGAACGCCTCCGAAAAGGTGTTCTCGGAACTGGGCCGGCTGCGCCTTTTGAAGCAAAGCAGGGAAAAGTCCGGCGAACAAATGATTTTGGCCGTCGCCGGCTGCGTCGCCCAGGCCGCGGGCGAGGAAATCCTCAATCGCGCGCCCTACGTGGACATGGTCTTCGGACCCCAGGCCTATCACCGCCTGCCCGAGATGCTGGCGAAAGCCGGGCGCGCCATGGAGGCCGTCCTCGACACCGATTTTCCGCCCGAGTCAAAGTTTGACCATTTGCCGGAAACAGCCCCAGGAACAGCCAACGTCAAACACGGCGCCGCGTTCCTGACGGTGCAAGAGGGTTGCGACAAGTTCTGCGCTTTCTGCGTCGTGCCCTACACCCGGGGCGGCGAACACTCCCGCCCGGCGGCGGCGGTGACGGCGGAAGCGCGGCGTCTGGCCGCGGCGGGCGCCCTTGAGATCACCCTGCTCGGCCAGAACGTCAATTGTTATCACGGCGAGAGCCCTAACGGTGGCGAATGGGGCCTTGGGCGGCTGATCGCCGCGTTGGCCGAAATCGATGGGTTGGAGCGCATTCGCTACACCACGTCCTATCCCGCCGGCATGAGCGAAGACCTGATCGCCGCCCACGGGGACGTTCCCCAACTCATGCCGTTTTTGCATCTACCCGCGCAATCGGGGTCGGACAAGGTGCTGGCGGCCATGAACCGCCGCCATGGGGCGGACGATTACCGGCGGCTGGCCGGCAAGCTGCGCCAGGCGCGTCCGGATTTGGCGTTGTCGTCGGATTTCATTACCGGGTTTCCCGGCGAAACGGACGCGGATTTCCAATCCACCTTGAGGCTGGTGGAGGACGTTGGCTTCGTTCAGGCCTATTCCTTCAAATTCAGCGCCAGACCCGGCACGCCCGCGGCCACGTTGGATGATCGGGTTCCCGAGGCCGTCAAGGAGGAGCGGCTGGCGGTTCTTCAGGAGCTTTTGAAGGCGCAACAGACAGCGTTCAACGTCTCCTGCGAGGGCCGGGTTATGCCGGTTCTTTTGGATCGTCCGGGCCGGCGTTCCGGTCAACTGGTCGGCCGCAGCCCCTATATGCAGCCGGTTCACGTGGATGCCGGCGGCTTCCAACTGGGCGCCATCGCCAACCTGCGCATTGAAACCGGCTTCCCCAACAGCCTTGCTGGAAGCGCGGCGAACATGCAAAACGAAAGGGCTTGCGCGTGACTCCACCGCTGAAAACCGCCGCCCGAAAAACGTCCAAGAAATCGCCGGGCGCCAAAAACGGCGAAATTTCCGCGCGCATGGTCTTTGGCGAGAACAATTTAGCGCTTCAGCTTTTCGGTCCTCACCATCGCAATATTGCGCAAATCGAGAAAAAGTTGGAGGTCGCCGTCAACGCGCGGGGCAACGAATTGACCATTTCCGGCGATATGGAGGCGGTCAACGCCGCCCGCGCGGCGCTGGACGAGCTCTATGGACGCCTCGAGCGGGGACAGGAAGTAGAGCGCGAGGAAGTGGACGCCGCCTTGCGCATCGCCATCCAGAATGGCGGGGATATGAGAGACGCCGGGCTGGAGATCGTCACCCGCAAGCGCAACATTTCGCCCCGTTCGCCGCGTCAGGCCGCCTATATCCGGGACATGGACGCGCACGAACTGGTTTTCGGACTGGGCCCGGCGGGAACCGGCAAGACCTATCTGGCGGTGGCCAAGGCGGTGGAAATGCTGATCAAGGGCGAGGTGGACCGGATCATTCTTTCCAGGCCGGCGGTGGAGGCCGGCGAACAGTTGGGCTTCCTGCCCGGCGACATGCGCGAGAAGGTGGATCCTTATCTGCGCCCTCTCTATGACGCCCTTCATGACATGATGCCCTCCGACCAAGTGGCGAAACGCCTGGATCGCGGCGAAATCGAAGTGGCGCCGTTGGCCTTCATGCGCGGACGGACCCTATTCAACGCCTTCGTCATTCTGGATGAAGCCCAGAACACGACGGCGGTGCAGATGAAGATGTTTCTCACCCGGCTCGGCGAAAACTCGCGGATGGTGGTGACCGGCGACTTGAGCCAGGTGGATTTGCCGCGCGGCATCCGTTCAGGTTTGCGCGACGCGGTTGAAATTTTGAAAGACGCGAAAGGCGTGAGCTTCCTTCACTTCACCGACGAGGACGTGGTGCGCCATCACTTGGTCGCCGAAATCGTCCGCGCTTACGATAAGGCGGAAGGCCGGCGCCATGCCGCCGCCCGTTACGAAAAAGCCCAAAATGGAAAAAAAGGAGACGCCGGCGACGGCGATGATGGTTGAGCCTTTGGAAGTCGACGTTTCCATGCCCTGCCCGGTCTGGAAGGAGGCCGTGCCGTCGGTGGAGGATTTATGCCGGCATGCCGCCTTCGCCGCCTTCCTGGAGGGTGCGCCGGGCAAGCATAGAGCAAGCGGTGATAAGCCCTTGGCCGAGGTCAGCCTGGTGTTGGCGGACAACGCCTTTATCCAGCCCCTAAACGAGAAATACCGGGGACGGAACGTCCCCACCAACACGCTCTCTTTTGCTTTTAGGGAAGATGAGGGGCGCGCCCCCCAACCACAAGACGCGCCGGAGATGCTGGGCGATGTTGTCCTCGCCTTCGAAACGGCGCGGGCCGAAGCCGGCGCGGAGGGTAAAAGCCTCGCCGATCATTTACGCCACTTGGTGGTCCACGGCGTTCTTCACCTTTTGGGGCGCGACCACCAAACAGCGAAGGACGCGCGGATCATGGAGCGGCTGGAGATTCAGGCGTTGGCCCGCCTTGACGTCGCCGACCCTTATACCAAGTTGCACCAATAATGACCCATAGAGACGGCTTCACAAGACTTTTGGCTAGGAGCGCGCGGCTTCGCGATGCAGAGCATCGCAAGGCGGGCGCGACGACGTCCAAAATTCTTGTGAAGCCGTCTCTATGGGTCATTATTGGTGCAACTTGGTATTACAGTGTTTCGTGATATTGGAAAACAAATGAACGGCAATTCCCCTTCTTCCTCACATCCACAAGACAACGGCGGCGAATCCTCGCTCGCCAAGCTTCTTCGCGGGCTTCTTCGCGGCGCCTGGCGCAATGGCGAGAGCTCGGCGCGCGACACCCTTGAGGAACTGATCGAAGAGCGCGAGGACGCCGAGGTCCCCATCGACGAAGATGAACGCCGCCTGTTGGCCAACATCCTGGAATTGCGGGACAGAACCATTCACGACGTGATGGTGCCGCGCGCCGATATTGCCGCCGTCTCTGCCGGCGCGTCATTGTCGGAGGTAATCAATTTGATGACCGAAGAGGGACATTCCAGATTTCCCGTTTACAGAGGAAGTCTGGACGACGCCATCGGCATGGTTCACATCAAGGACGTTCTCGCCTGGCGTGGCGATGACAGCGCTTTCGATTTGCCGATGATCACACGCAAGGTGCTGTTCGTTTCGCCGTCCATGCAGATTCTCGAGTTGTTGCTGGAGATGCGCGTCAAACGCATTCACATGGCGCTGGTCGTTGATGAATACGGCGGCGTTGACGGCTTGGCCACCATTGAGGATTTGGTGGAGGAAATCGTCGGCGAGATCGAGGACGAACATGACCGCGACGAAGAGCCCGGTCTGATCAAGCGTCCCGATGGAGCCTATGACGCCGACGCGCGGGCCACCATCGCGGCGCTTGAGAAAGTGATCGGCCGGGTCGTTAACGGCGAAGGCCTTGAGGATATCGACACTTTGGGCGGCTTGGTCTTCGCCGCCGCCGGACGGGTTCCCATCAAGGGCGAACTCATCACCCATTCCTCGGGCCTTGAATTCGAGATTCTGGATGCCGATCCCCGCCGAATCAAACGCCTGCGCATTCGCGACGCCTCGCCCTCGACGGCGGAAGAAACCGAAACCGATTAATGCGTGGGCTTATTAATGCGTGGGCTTAAGGACAAGATCGTGGGCTTGACGGGCTGGCGGCGCTTCGCCTTGGCGGCTGTGCTTGGCGCCTTGGCCACCACGTCGTTGCCGCCCGTGCATGTGGTGGTGATGCTGATTCCCGCCTTTACCGGCCTGGTGTGGTTGATTGACGGCGCCAAGGGGCGGCGCGCCGCTTTCGCCGTTGGTTGGTGGTTCGGCTTTGGCCATTTCGTCAGCGGCGTCTATTGGATCGCCATTTCCATGCTGGTCAAGCCCGACAGCTACGCCTGGATGATTCCCTTCGCCGTGTTCGGATTGCCGGCGCTGCTTGCCGTATTCCCCGCCTTTTCCGCCTTGCTGGCGCGAAATTGCCGGTTTGCCGGCTTTGGGCGGGTGGTGTACTTCGCCGCCGCATGGACGGCCATCGAATGGGTGAGAAGCTGGATTCTAACCGGATTTCCCTGGAACCTTGTCGCCACCGCTTGGGCGGCGCCCTGGACGGCGTTCGATCCCATGATGCAGTTCGCAGCCCTGGGCGGCGCCTATGGCCTGAGTTTCGTCAGCATCGCCGCGGCGGCGGCCCCGGCGGCGCTTTTCGACGGCAACGGCGGCGGCCGGCGAAATACGGTCTTCGCCGCCGCCGCCTTCGTTGTCTTGGGCTTGATTTGGGCCGGCGGATATTTGCGTCTGGCTTCAGCGGAGGACGGCATGGTTCTCGATGTCCGCCTGCGCCTGGTGCAGCCCAATATCGATCAGAAACTCAAATGGAAGCCGGAATTGCGCCGGGATCATGTGGCCAAACAACTCGCCATGAGCGTTAGCCCGCCAAAAGCGGGCTCGCTTCCGCCAACCCATATTATCTGGGCGGAAACCGCGGCGCCGTTTCCCCTGATCAACGAACCGGGTTTGCTGTCGGCCATCGGCTCGGCGGCGCCGCCGGGCGGCGTCAGCAAAACCGGACGACCGGTCTCAAACAACGCCGCATCCAACAGCAAGCCGGAAGAAACCTGTTGATCCGGCTCGGGACGGCCGACGACGATCAGGTCCGCCAGACGCCCGGCGGCGGCGACGGCGGCGTCTTCGCGGCCCGCTTTTTCCAACCAGGCGGCGGACCCGCCAACCGCACCGTGGGGATTGACCTCGACGGCTATCCCCGCTTCACGGCAACAGTCATCGAAAA